>Ga0315543_1000275_pt1 | contig 65497 bp, 58 predicted proteins | sample SalMarSW160210MG_2_FD_203098 | JGI IMG/M metagenome (GOLD analysis project Ga0315543, IMG submission 203098) | Salt marsh sediment microbial communities from the Plum Island Ecosystem LTER, Massachusetts, United States - Salt Marsh Sediment SW1601-210 ... | reverse complement strand
GCTTCACCGAGGGCAGCTGGGAGCGGACACCGGCTACCATATCGGCGTAGCGGCTGCCGACAAAGAGGATTTTGGGCTCGGCTTTATTAACCAGGTAGACCAGCTCGTCCTGCCGGATGCGGAAGTTTAAGGGCACGAAGATACCCCCCGCCCTCACCACGCCGAAACAGGCTTCCACGTATTCATTGCAGTTGACCTCGAGGATGGCGGCGCGGTCTCCCTTCTTTAAGCCCAATCTATTCAGGGAGTCAGCCAGGCGGTTTACCCGCTCCTTGAGCTGGGCGTAGCTGTAGCGCTTACCCTCAAAGGCGATGGCGGTCCTCTCCGGAACCAGCATGGCGGACAGGTCAAGAAACTCGGTTATAACCATCCTTCACCCCTTTTTCAATCTTCGCCTTTTTAATCTGAAGAGGGAATCGGTCTGGGTTCTTGAACTTCCATTTCCTGACCGCAGCACATAGGCGTGCCCTCGCCTGCTTTGGTGCATAGTATTTCAGTGCCACACTTGAAACAACGATACCTTTTACCTAATTGAGTTGCCACTTGAGTAACACCTCCCGACAAATTGTTGGCTTACTTCTTTCGTTCCATGGGCTGGCCGCAGCATTGGATGGTACCATCGCCGCCTCTGGTAACAATAAATTCTGAGCCACACTTGGGGCACCTGTACCTTCTACCTATCTGGTTTGCCATCTTATACTACTACCTCCGTGTGGTAATTCTTTAGTGTAATGTTTATTCGTTTTCGGGCAAATCAACCTTGGGAAAATGATATATCCGCTCTCTGTATCCGGGAACGTTAACCTTAATGGAACGCCCTCTTCTAACCCTGCGCTCTATCATGTGCTATTATTACTGAGTTGTCCAAGCCAAGACTCCGCACCCTAGTTCCTAGGTGAAAATTTCTCTTTGTTTTGGCGTAGTTTATGCCGCTGGAGCTTGCCAGTGGTGGTACGAGGTAACTCTGGGACGAAGTGTACCCAACTAGGTGCCTTGAAATGGGCAGTTCGGTCATGAACGAAGTCAATAAGCTCTCTCTCCAGTTCGGGAGAAACCTGACGTCTTTCATTTAGCACCACAAAGGCGCTGATTCTTATCAAACCTGATTCGTTAGGCATACCGACCACACCACTTTCACGGACGGCTGGATGTTGCTGCAAGATACCTTCAATTTCTAGAGGCGACACCCACTGGCCACTGATCTTAAGCATATCATCCTCACGACCTTGATAATAGAAGTAACCCTCAGTATCTTGGTAAAATTGGTCACCAGTGTTGAACCACTGTCCCACGAAGACTTCCTTGCTACGCTGATGCTTATTCCAGTAGCAGTTGGCAATACCATCGTTCTTAAGCCAGAGGGTACCCACCTCACCCTGGAGCACCAGCTTACCCTCCGCATCTCTCAACTCGCCCTCAAACCCACTCAGAAGCCTGCCACTACTACCTGCTTTTACCTTACCAAGGCTATTGCCAAGGTAATTTCCGCCTACATCCGTACTTCCTACTATATCCAAGATATGGAAACCAAATTTAGTCTTCCAGCGCTTATAGAGATCCTTAGGCAGGGCCTCTCCTGCAGAGAGGCAAAGACGGACGGAGGAAAAGTCATAGACTAGTTCCTTCTCCTCAGCCTCCCGAAGTAGCGCTGCGTAAAAGGTTGGAACGCTAAAAAACAGCGTTGGTCTGTACCTTTCAACTATTTTCATGACCTTTCGGGGATCAGGCCATTCAGGGTATAGTACCACGGCCGCCCCATATAGCAGCGGTGTCTCCACTGAGTTATTGCGGCCATAAGAGAAAAACATCTTAGAAGTAGAGAACACTATATCTCCCTCTTTCATCTCCAGCACTTCTTCACATGTGGGATACATGTAATAGATTAGATCGTGGTGCAAGTGCACTACTCCCTTGGGGAAGCCTGTTGTTCCTGAGGTGTACATCCAAAAAGCCATGTCATCTTTGGAAGTCTCAGCCGTCTCCAATCTATCCGAAGCACCTGCCACTAGCTTTTCGAAGCTCAAAGTTCCGGCAGACGCCTGGCCTACGACTACGATGTGGCGGAGGTACATAAGCTCCTCTTTAACGCTCTCAATCTTTGGGAGTAATTCCTGCGACAATACCAGAACCTTGGCCCTGCTATCATTAAGGAAGTACCTATAGTCCTGGGGGGAGGCTAGAGTGTTTACTGCTACCGGGACTGCCCCGATCTTCATCGTCCCTAGGTAGCTATAGAGGAACTCTGGGCAATCGGCTAAGATGAGCATCACCCGGTTCTCTATCTCCACGCCTAAATCTTTTAATGCATTGCCCGTGCGGTTCACCATAGCTGCCAGCTCAGCATAGCTTATTTTTTGGTCTTCATAGTATATTGCTATGTTCTTAGCTCTGCCTTCCTTAAGATGGCGATCGACCAAAAATTCGGCTTGGTTAAAGTTGTCAGGAACACTCATAACTCTTGCCATTGCCAACTCCTTCATACCTTGGGATACCGAATACCGTTCAGCCATTTTTTCAATCAATAGCCTTTGCCTAGAAGACAAAGAGGTCCATACCACCTAGCATATTCAAGATTGCCCCGGTCATGTAGCGAGCCTTATCTGATACCGCATAGGATATGGCATCAGCAATCTCTTGAGGCTCAGCGACGCGGCGAGCGAGTATCCTCTTCTCCAGCTTCTGGCGCACTTCGTCATCAAGCGGGGCATCAGTCTTGGCCACACCAACGAGTACGGCATTACTGGTTATATTATACCTTGCTCCCTCAAGGGCGACTGATTTAGTCAGGCCAATGATTCCGGCTTTGGCGGAACTGTAGCTAGTCTGACCAAATCCTCCCATAACTCCAGCCACTGATGTAATATTTACAACCCGACCCCAATCGTTGGCGCACATATCCTCCCAGGTCGCTTTAATGCAGTGGAAAGCGGAAAAGAGGGTGGTATATAAAGCTTTATGCCACACATCCATCGAGGTCTTACTTATAGTAGTAAACTGCCCCATCTGTGCCGCGTTGTTCACTAATATACTGACAGCTCCAAAATTACTCTTAATTTCAGCAATCCCTCTTTTTACATCTTCATAGTCTTCTACGTTCATTCTTACCGCAATCGAATTTCTGCCCAGTTGCTTTATTTCCTCAGCTACTGCCTGTGCCCCCTCAAAGTGACCCCAGCCACTAACAGCCACATCGGCTCCTTCTCTCGCCAGAGTAAGGGCAGTGGCTCGCCCGATCCCTCCTGGTCTTGATGCCCCGCTGACGAAGGCAATTTTTCCTTCCAATGACATATGTCTTCTCCTCCCTCAATCAAATTACTGGCAGTCTAATATTTTTTCAAGCCGTTTATTTAACCCGCTCAAAGGCATAATATACCCTGTCGCATACCTTGGTTTCCCGCTTAATCTCTATGGGATGTGCCGGAACTTCAAAGACCACAAGCTTGACTTCATCACCATCTTTTAGCTCGCCTTCAGCGCAATTTATAATACGAACCAGCAGGTGCTTTAGCGGGCTATCCTTGCCAAAGTTAAGCCAGGCCAAGATTAGCGGTGGAGGAAAGCCAATGGGAGCACCGGCCTGAGTCTCGGTGAAGGTGACTACCTTGGCTCTCTGGGGTAAGTCTACCCACTCCAGTTCGTCGGACCAGCACTTGGGGCAGATAACACCCGGGGGAAAGGCGATATGCCCGCACTTTTTACACTTGGTGGTGGTAAACCTTCCCTCTCTGAGATTATCGTAAAATTGATAGAGCCGATTAAATTCCTGGCATTCCAGCGGCCACATATCCATTTCCGTAATATATCTGCCATCCAGAGCTGGAGTCCCGACTATTGTTGCCTCTTGTAATTCCGCCATCTTCTTTCTCCTTATCCTAATTATGGTTTATTCAACTGGCTCCGTCCCGTAGATTACCACTGTGTGCTGGGCACAGGCACCGCTTAGATTATGCGCCAGGGCAAACTTGGGACTTTTCGCCTGATTTATGGCCCTCCCTTGAAGTTGCTTGCATAACTCAAGGGACTGGCGGGCTCCAGAGGCACCGAAGGGATGTCCACAGCTGATAAGACCACCATCGGTATTTATGGGGCGTCCACTATCAAGATTGAGGGCACCTGAGGCAACATAAGCACCGCCTTCTCCCTTCTTACAGAAACCAAGCTCCTCCATCTCTATAATCTCAGATATGGTGAAGCAATCATGGACCTGAGCCACATCTATATCCTTGGGACTGACCTGGGCATTCTTGTAAGCCACCTCAGCCGCTTTCTTCAGATGAGGCCACTCGGCAAGGGTTTCACCCGGCCAACCCGCCGACATGCTATGGGTGGCGTGCTGCCCCGTGCCACGAATGTAGACCAGCGGCCGGTCAGCTAGTTCCCTGGCTCTCTCTTCCGAGGCAATGATAACCGCGGAAGCACCATCGGATAGAGGGCAACAATCAAAAAGACCGAAGGGGTCAGCGATGAGCCTGGCATTCAATGCCTCTTCCATGCTGAGCGTCTTCGGGTAAAAGTGCGCTTTGGGATTGGTCGAGCCATAATTATAATTGGCTACAGAGACATGCGCCATTTGCTCCTTGGTTGTCCCGTAGCGCTTCATGTGCATTTTGGCAATCATAGCAAAAAACGGCGGGGGTACGCCTAACCCCATGGCGGAGTCCCAGTCATGGTCATTGACCGCCAGTTGCGTGTAGTTTGTTTCCCATCTCTGGGGCATAAAGACCTTCTCGGCCCCGGTCACCATAACCACCTCAGAGATGCCGCTTTCTACCAGTCCCTTGGCCACAATAATTCCGGAATTAGAGCCAGCGCAAAGAGTATCCAGCCGGATACAAATTGATGTTGGTTTTAATCCCAGCCTATGAACCACAAGAGGGGCAGTGTTAAGGGCCGAGGAGTGTCTTCCCGCCATTGTGGTACAGACGATAAGCCCATCGATATCTGTGGGCTTTAGTGCCGGGATATCATCCGAGCAGGCCCTGGCTGCCTCCTGGAACATATCAAATAAGGTGGCCTGTCTTACACCAAATTTACTCACTCCCCCGCCAACGATTACGGCGTTCTTCTTATTCACCATTTAACTACCTCCTATCTCCTGAAAAATAGTTCACACTCAGATAATTGGTGTCAGTTTTCATACATTACTTAATCCTGCACACTTGCCTGAAACGCCTTCATCTGCTTAAGGAAGCGATCTATAGAAGCGATTTGCGGCGCATGTCCGCCGGGCATTTCCATCACTTGCGCTTGGGGAAGATTGATAGCGAGCAAATCAATAATCTGATGCAGAGACCTAACAGAGTCAGTTCCTTTGAGCAGCAAGACCGGTCGCTGGAAAGAGCTCAGGCGCTTTGGGTCATCGTTGTGTTTCGAAACGACAAAGATATTTCGTAGCGATTGTCGGTGCTGTGCCCAGAGTGGCCACTGGGGAAGATTACGGGCAGATTGGCCGGCTGAGCAAAAGCCCACTGCGTACAAGAATTGTTCAAGCTGGTCTTCTGAAATTTCGTCGCGCGAAGTCCACGGCATTACCGCAATTTGCTCAGCTTCAGCATCTAATTTACCTAACGCGTGCAGCACCCAGAAGGCAGGGGGCTCAATTAATGTCAAAGAGCGAACTCTAGAAGGGTTATCAAGTGCGTAATCAAGAGTGACCAGTGCGCCATAGGACCAAGCCACAATATCTACCGCTTCATTGAGTCCCAATTCATCAAGTGTTGCTGCTAAGGCTCGGCTTTCCATTTTTACCGAATAGTCAAGCGGAAGTGACCGGTTTTCAAGCCCATACTGCACATTGAGCAGTTGTACTCGAACTACTTTTCTAGTGGCAGCAAGGCGCTTTGCATGCTGTTCCCAGTCTAGCCATCCAGTCAATCCACCCGGTACCAGCACAAGTGGTACACCTTTCCCTGTGACTCTCGCTAGCATTTTTATCGTCATTCTTTTAGCACCTACAGCCACTCACTTCACCGATGCGACTCAGTCAGTACATTTGCACAACAAGAAAACAAATGCAGGATGGGAGCCCCTGCTGGCTGTAGCAATCACCTGCCCTTATAGATTGGTTTTCGTTTTTCAGAAAAAGCCGCCATTGACTCCCTGAAATCTTCAGTAGCCTGTAAGCCCTTGACCACCTGAGCCTCCAGTTCCAGAGCTGACTCCAGGCTCGATTCCATACCACGATTGACCAAAACCTTTAGGGCTCCTAATGCAAGCGGGGCCTTATCAACGAGTTTAGCGATAACAGCTTCAACTGTGCTCTCCAGTTTATCACCTGGTACGGCCCGGTTTACTAGTCCAATTCGCTCGGCTTCTTTCCCATCGATGAGTTCCCCTGTGTAAAGGAGTTCCTTTGCTTTCATAATGCCAATCAGCCGGGGCAATCGTTGTGATCCTCCACCATTGGGTGTAATGCCAGTCCTGATGTGGCCATCTCCCACCTTGACGTTTTCATCGGCGATTATCATGTCGCAGAGCATGGCCAGCTCCAGACCTCCTGCCATAGTGTATCCATGTATCATAGCGATAACAACCTTGCCCAAGTTTTCAATTCGGGCAAATACTTTATCGGCCAGCCGTTTGAACGCAAGCCTCTCTGCTGGGTCCGGGCTACTCGACGCATCCTTCAGGTCGATACCCGAACAAAATGAATCCCCAGCCCCCTTAATGACAACGGCTACCACAGTGGCGTCCTTTTCTATATCGTCAATAACTGCTGATAGCTCCAAGAAGGTCTGTCTTCCCAACGCATTCTTACGCTGGGGCTTATTTAGGGTAATCCAGACTACCGGACCCTTTTTCTCCATTATAATATCGGTATAATTCATATTTTCCTCCTATCTAAGTGCTTGGACAAAATAGTAACTGAAAGGATTCATCATATCATGGTATAGCCGCCGCTGACGCTGAGCACCTGTCCTGTCATATAGTCAGCATCGCTGGAGCATAAGAACGCTACTGCGCCGGCAATATCCTCCGGCTTGGCTATTCGGCGCAGGGGAATTCCTTTAGGCACTGCCTCCTTCACTGGTTCCGGGTTCTTTTGAAACGCCGGGGTATCCGTGGCCCCCGGGGAGACGCAGTTGACGTTTATCTTATAACGGGCTACTTCCTTGGCCAGGGCTTTGCTAAAAGAAATAATGCCGCCCTTGGTGGCCGAGTAGACGGTCTGCCCGCTCTGCCCCACTCTACCGGCATCCGAGGATATATTGACAATCTTGCCGCTTTGTTTCTCTATCATGGTATCCAGCACGGCCCGGGAGCAAAGGATATTGCCCTTCAGGCACACCGCGATGACCCTGTCCCAGTAGTCTTCGGTTTCGTCAATAAACTTCTGGGGTAAATCGGCCACAAAAGCGGCGTTGTTGACCAGAATATCCACTGTCCCGAGCTCACTGACCACCTGTTCCACCATTTTGTTGACCTGTTCACTATTTGAGACGTCCGTTTTAATGGCAATTGCTTTACCTCCCGCTCCGGTTATTTCACGGGTGGTCGCCTCAGCTGTTTCAGGATTCAGATCAACCACGGCCACACTAGCCCCTTCTTTCGACAGTCTGAGGGCAATCGCCTTACCTATTCCCTGCCCCGCCCCGGTAACTATAGCCACCTTACCCTCTAATTCCATTGTTATACCTCCTATAATTAGTCTAATATCCCTGTATAAGGTACTCGCCCTTTCAGTTATTATGCTCCGACTAACCTAACATGGATCACTCCCCTCTACGAAAGCACATCGCATGTTTTTAATTTACGCCTTCTCTGGTAAAGACATATTGACTTAAGACATGATAAACTCCCTTCTCTGACAGACCTACAAGCCATCACCCCCTTCCAATTGCATATAATGTGTCTTAGGTATGGCTCCCAAGCTGAAGTGTGGAAAATGTCTTCATGATTCAAGATACTAGCAACATTTTTACGGGGATACGCTCACCGGCTTCAGCATCTCTCTTCATTTCAAAGGATTTTTCTCTTTCAAAAAACCAAAACAGAGTCATAATAGTCTTTTTCTGTCCTTTTTCCATATCATCACCAAGCTTGAGGTCAATTTCCCCCAATCCTTCCAAAATGACCTTAACGATCGCATCTTCCTCTGCATTAGTAAGCACCTCTATAGGTTTATACCTTTCAGGAGCGCTGAATAGCATCAGCAAGGATTTTTTGTCTCCCCTCTTTACACTTTTGTATAATATTAATTCAGAGTTTGCAAATTTCTTCATTGCTTATTCCTTATATAATCTGGTTAACCCGGTCTCTTCCCTTTACGAAGGAAAGCGGAGAATAACTTTAATACAAGTAGTTCCAAGGCAAGTCAGGTGGCACCATAATTATTTCGCTATCACTATGATCAAATCTCATCGCACCTCTTTCGCGTGTAAATATTGACACGAACTCCATAAGCACACCGTGTGTACTTATAGGATGCACAAAGAAGAAGTAATTGTGGGTAGCTTTCATCAGGTAAGGTTTTGGATCAACCATTGCAAAACCGGCTTCCTCCAATTGTTTCCAATATAGGTGAAACTTATCACGGGTAACGAAACTTGTTATGTTATGGTATGACGATACACCTTTTCCCCTACGAGTCAAATGTTTTATGATGGGCGCCCCAGGATTTATCGCAATATAATAATTTATTCTCGTTACTTCCGCGCCATCCCCAAATATGTAGGCGACAGGTACAAAGATGTTGCCGCGCCCGTCAACAACCTTATCCCTTATTAGTGTATGCTGGTCGCCTATCTCTATCGGGGCTTGCCCGATCATGGACGTCCAAATCTGTTGTCCTTTTTCGAAATCGCTAGTTACGGTTACAATAGTATTCAGCTCTACTCTCGGCCTTAGGTATTCTTCAGTAACGTTGATTATCTCACAAGACTTCGGGGTGTCCAAATTGACCACAGCCTCTTCGCCAAAACCCCGGCATGCGGTTGTCGCAAATTTAACGGGCACCTGCTGTGGCCCGCTTTCTTCCAGCCAGAATATTGCTTCCGTGAATCTTGCAATAAATATTGGCTTTTCGGAAACGGGCCAACCAAAACTTTTCAACTTGCTATAAGTATGTTCAAATTCGTCTTGTCCCATATGGAGTTCAATATGATGAATCCCCTCCCCATGTTCTTTGAGAAATTCCCCCATTCTACCTGTTGAATTAAGCGGTGTAAAGATTCCAAGATTTGTTAGCTTCATCATAAGGTAATACCCATCCACAGTGTCGACGGTATCACTTAATCCCTTTATTTTAATGATTTGCCTGACGTTATTTGTCCCAAACACCTTCAAAAATGTCGTTAGAGCCTCATCTGGATCTTTCACCACTACATTTATGCTTCCTAACTTCACTTAATCACTCCTTTAGAGGCTGCTCTGTTTTTAGCTTGGTACCTTCGACTGCCCCCTACGGCGGTAACTAAGGGCCAAATGAGGCCTCTTCTATTATTAACCTGCTCTGCCCACTTGTTTTACTTTAACTAGTTTCGTTTGCCTTATTTTGCGCTGTGCCAGCAGTTACTCAAAGACCCCCTCATTTAAGAAATGGACAAACTCTTCGTCCGACATCCCGAGGAGCTTGGTGTAAACGTACTCGTTGTGCTCACCAAAAGACGGCGAACGGTTCATTTCATAAGGGGTTTTTGACAACTTGGCTGGCATTCCACTATAGACAAATTTCCCAAATGCCGGATGATCAAGTTCCCAATAGTAATTCCTGTTCTCAAGTTGAGGGTCACGAGCTAAGTCTTCCCCATTTTGCACCACTCCAGCAGCCACACCGGCATTTTGCAACAGCTCCATCACTTCTCCGGGAGAATAATTGATAGTCCATCCCTCAACCAGTCTATCCAGCTTGTCTACATTCTTAAGTCTTCCCATTCTAGTTGCGAATTGGGGATCTTCCGCTAAAGCTGGCTTACCCATAATCCGGCAAAAGTTTTTCCATTCCCCGTCACTAAATACAGTAATGGCGCACCATCTGAAATTTCCCTTACATCGGTAAACACCGCAAGGAGCCGCATAGGTTAGTCTATTTCCAATCCTTCCGAGCTCTCGCTTGTTGACACCATACTCTAAGATTGCCGGATTTATTAAGTGCATAGCAACCTCCAGCTGTGACAAATCTATGTATTGCCCTTTTCCAGTTCGGTGCCTATAGTCAAGAGCTGCAACTATGGCAAGCAAAGCGAACTTCGGGGCAAAAAAGTCTGAGTAAACCCAGGTTGGCTGCATCGGTGGCCCATCGGGCCAGCCAGTAAGCTGAGATATCCCCGACATCGCTACTAAAGTACCTCCAGTGCCACCGTGTGTGGCATAAGGGCCTGTTTGCCCGTACGCACTAGCACTAAGCATGATAATATTGGGGTTGATCTTTCTGAGATCCTCGTATCCTAGACCCCACTTTGCCATTCTTTGCCCTCTAAAGTTTTCGATTACGATATCAGCCCATGCCACAATCCTTTTGGCTACTTCTACACCGCGGGAGTGGTTAAGATTTAAGGTGATACCATACTTACCTGCGTTACCCACATTGGCCCAGAGGCCAGAACGATCACCTCGCCATGCCTTACCCTCGGCAAATGGTGGACTTTGCCTGTTGTAGTCAACCCTTGCTCGTGACTCTATCTTGATTACTCCGGCCCCGTAGCTAGCGAGCATCCCACCGGCTACAGAACCTACTACTGTCTGGCCAAAATCAGCAACATTTACGCCTTCAAGTACCTTAGTAGCCATCTTTCCTTGCCTTCGAGCCAAGTCTAGATTATTCCAGCCTGCTTAAGATTGGTAAGCTCTTCCTTAGAGAAGCCCAACTCCTCGTGATAAACCTCCAGGTTATGCTCTCCGATGAGAGGAGCACGACACCACTGCCTACAAACTGTGTGCGAAGGCTTACAGAAACCACCCGGATAGGTAATAGTTACGCCTAATTCAGAATGTCTTACTTTCTGCCAGTAATCTCGGGCTTCAAGTTGAGGATACGTCAGAATCTCACTGATTGTATATACAGGTTCTACATCAGCATTTCTCTCTTTTGCTCCGTCTGAAAGTTCAGCCTTTGTCTTGCTTTTAAAGAATCTGGCATAACATTTAACTATCCTTTTAATTTCTTCTGCTGGTAGATCATCCCATCCAAATTTGCTCCAATCTAACTCTGTTAAATATTTATCTGCGTACCCCTCTTTTCTCATCCACTCTATAACCGGCGAATTCATACGTGCCCCCTGTTCACCAGCATAAATGGTATGCTTAACATACCCATCTTTAGCCTCCCACGTGCCAGAATGTAACTCAGGACGCAATGGATCTACCGTATACCTAGAACCGCTCTGCCGAAGTGGCTTGCCCGTCAACCTCCACATTACATGTGATACGAGAGCGCACCTTTCCACACTTTCCTGAATTGACACGTCGATTTGCTGACCCTCTCCCGATATCCCCCGCCAGTAAAGTGCCATAGCTGTACCCCAAGCACCATCAATGCTACCCTGAATGAAGGCTTGAGGTACATGGCTAACACGTACAGGAGGTTCTCCATAAGAGCCGCATGTGAACAAGGCACCGCCCATAGCCCAACAAACCAGGTCAGAAGCTTTGAAATCCTTGTATGGTCCAGCCTGACCAAAAGGAGTAATTGAGGTCAAAACGACTCCAGGATTTATCCTCTCCAGCTCTGTGTATCCTAATCCCAGTTTATCCATGTACTCTGGAGGGAACGACTCAATAACAACATCCGCGGTCTTAACTAGCCTTTTGAAAATCTCCTGTCCGTCAACTGTCTCAATGTTCAGAGTAATCCCTCTTTTGTTCGTGTTGAAAGCAAACCAAAACAAGCTTTTCTCCGGGTCTGGGATGTCATGAAAGAAAGGACCGATATTTCGCGCTGGGTCGCCACCGGGTCTCTCAATTTTGATAACGTCGGCTCCTAGGCTACCGAGGAGTTGACCACACATGAGCCCCTTCTCATCGGTTAGATCCAAAATACGATATGGGCTCAGCATACCTTCGGTCCTTTCTTCCTTATCTAGATTTTTATGCATACTACATTTACACACTTTTCTTAGCCACCAATCGCTCTAACTCATTCCTTATCTCTTCAAAGATCGTAACTTTGGCGATTCTTCTGCCCATTACATATTCGAATTCCTTTGCATATCCAATATTTCCTGTCAAATCGCTGACGCAGAATACTTTAAATCCGAGCATCATAGCGTCTGCAGCGGTTAAGAAGACAGATCCCTCTATAGCAGTACCGCAGATAATGAATCTATCCCTTTCTAACCCGCGTAATAAAGGTTCTAAATTCGATGACCCTGGAATGAAGGCGCTGTAACGGATCTTGGTAACGATATAATCGTCCGGCTGGACATCAATTCCAGGATATAATTCGATACCTCTCTTGCCTTCCAGATGCTCGAGCTCATTCCCTAGCGATATAGACTTGAAATCTTTTAACAGTCCTATATCAGATAGATCAGCACGGTTTGACTGACAAAGGTAAATTACCGGGATTTTCAGTCTCCGGCACATATCCGCTAGTTTATTTATCCTAGGCACCAATTCCCGTGCTCCCTGGGTCTCACTAAGACTTCCTTTTTCCAACGCAAAGCGCTGCATATCAACGATTACCAGCGCAGTCTTCTGAGGGACGATCTTCCAATTTTTCTTTACTAATGTCTGCATTATGTCCTTACGTAATCTGGAGCCGTTTAGTCGCAAGAGGCTTTACTCATTTACTGTCTCTCGAGACAAAAGCCGCACCGTAGCACTGCCATCCATGTGAATTAAATTGACCTGATTTTCACAATAAACTTCTACGTCAACCAGATGCTCACCATTATCGATATATTTCTTTGTCACCTTCCCCTTCATCCAACTGACATCACCCAGGTGGTTAAGACGACGCTGCCTGCACTCCAACCTTTTCAGGAAGCCATCATCCCCCATCCAGTTGCATAGCATGTGGCACAACAGCCCTTCAGACATTGCTGCCAAACCATAGGCATTGGCCCCGACCCTTAATCGAGCTATCCAATCAGCGACGTGGGTTTGATCTCCCATATTGTACTCGCCGGTTTCAGGGTTAACGGTACACCAAGTTGGATCGGACTTGATTATGTCCCACTTAAGGCCAAAGGCAGCCATATACTGAATGGCTGCCATAAAAACAAGGCTGTCGGTCGCATCAAGTGGTCCAGCGACGATCGGCGTGAGTTCATCACCTTCAGCAACATCCTCCCAGAACAGTACCTCAGCACCACGCCTTGTTTCCGTTTCATAGGCGTGATGCACTCTATCCAACTCCTCCTGAGTGTACTTGGTTCTTTCTCTAAAGGGATAGGCACTTTCCGTTTCTTCCAGACTACCTGCTGCCACTGTTACAATGGGAGAATCTGCGATGGCTACAACCTCTTCTCGCTGGTTGATGTATGTCCTTCTAGTAGTCTCCACGAAAAGGCGGTATGGTCGATCCTCTTTTTTCTTTTCTTCGACGCCAAGATACCTATCGATACAGTGTATTTTATCGCCTGGACGCATAACCTGAAACCACCTACGCTTAGCTCCGGCAACCAAAGGACGCATGCCACGAGGATAGTCCCTTCCGCTACCGATAAAGGTTGGTGCAATACAATCCATGAATGTTGGGGGCGCTATTATGCCACCCCATCTGGTCCTTCTGGCATATTCCTCACTACGCCATAGGGGATTCTTATCACCTATGGCATCGGCGTAGTGCCGGATCAGATCCTGCGTGACAAGCTCGTTGTTCAGCCCCGCAACAAAGGAAACCCTTGGATCTGGCGGCCACACTCCAAGCTGGGGTATATGTACCTCCCCCACTTGCTTTTCTCGCCTTAGTAGCCATTCATCAACTTGTTTATAGAATTCCTCCTTAGTAGTTGCCTCTGTCCATTGTACGTCTTTCCCCTTTTCCACTTTACGCCCCCTTTCGTCAGAAATTTACCCTAAATTCCCAATTTTACCTTTTCCTTGGCTGTTTTGCTCAAATTAGTTGGGCTTGATACTTATCAAAGTCCCACTTATTGTTCGATAAACTTTTGTCTCTGACAGCTAGTCACAATCCTTGTTTGGCACGGAAATAAGCTTCATCTAAACATACTGCCCTGCTCCCTAAAATGCCACTCCATTTGATATTGTATTTCCTGCAAAATGTAGCTAGGTATTTTCCCCCTTAAAACCTTCGGGCCTCTTTCTGACAAGCTTTCCCCAGTCAGGTTTTCTTTTTTCTAAGAAAGCCTGCTGTGCTTCGTGCTGTTCTTTCCCCCCAAAGAATTTAGGCGCAATCAAACTCGGGAAATATGATGCGGTATGTGGCATGTTCTCGATCTCACTATCGAAACTGGCCTTCACTATTAGAATGCAGGTAGGATTTTTCTCTAAAAGTTCCTGACACCATTTGTCTACTTCTTCATCCAATTTATCCAGTGGCACTACCGCATTTACTAAACCCATCTGTAGGGCTTCTTCAGCAGTATATCGCCGACAAAGCATCCAAATCTCTCTTGCCCTTTTTTGGCCTACAACTCTTGCTAGATAGGCTACTTGGGCTCCACCTGCCGGGCTCCCAACTCTAGGGCCAGTCTGCCCGAAAATGGCATTTTCGACGGCTATGGTGAAGTCACAGTGATAAGCAAGGTGATTCCCGTAGCCTATGCAGTAGCCCCTGACCGCGGCAATCACTGGCTTCCCAAGCAACCTTAAATGAAGCTCAACATCAGGCGATTCTTCCATCGCCTGCTGGGAGTCTTTCTTTTCCTCGTTTATATCTCCTCCGACGCAAAACGACTTGTCCCCAGCTCCTTGAATTACCACTACCCCTATACTATCGTCTAGACGAGCATCACGTAGGGCGGCTATTATCTCTGACTGCCCTTGCAAGGTTATCGTATTGAGCCCCTTCGGATTTGTACGGGCCATAGTTATTCTGGCTACACCACCAATGTCAAAATATTTTTTCTCATAAATTGTTTCCTTGAATTCAAACCTAGGCACTTTAGCCCATTCTTTTGTCCATTGCATTTGTTTGCCTCCTCTAAAAAACTGTGTAATAGATAGTAACCTTGCTTTACTCAGATCACTTCTTGGTCCTTGAATTCAGCAATCTCTTCCCAACTATATTCACAGAGTTCGATAAGAACCTCTTCTGTATGCTCTCCGAGCTCAGGGGCCTTGCTTCTCACCTTTGCTGGGGTCTTACTGAACATAACAGGTAAATTGGGGAGTTTGATCCGACCTAAAGCAGGATGGTCGAAATCAACGATGTACTCGTTCTCTAATACTTGAGGGTCATCTGCCAGTTCAGTTATGTCAAGAACAGGAGAGCAAGCAAGCCCCACCTCTGCATCTAGTATCTTCATCCATTGGTCCCTAGTCTTAGTGATAAAAACCCTGTCTAGGATCGAAATAAGAAGTTCGGAATTCTCCCTCATCGCTTGTACAGTATCAAACCTGGGATCATTTGCCAGCCTATCGAGTCCCAACGCATGACAAAAGTCGCGCCAGAATTTGGGAATCTGTATCTCCGTCAATACCAGCCATTTACCATCAGCGCACTGATAATAATTTGAAAGTGGACTTCTCGTCCTGAGTCTGGAGTGTCTTGCTAACTGACGGCCTCGAAAAAGGCTTATGCCAACATGAAATGCTTGCATGTAAATCGCAGCTCCCATCATGGACGTGTCTACTTCTTGCCCATCTCCAGTGTGCTCCCTGGCAATAATAGCAGCTAATATTCCGAAAGCTAACATTATTGCTCCCAATTGATCGGCTGGAGCCCCTACCATTATTGCCGGCGACTCACCACGTTCCCCCATAGAAGTCATCATCCCAGAGCGCGCCTGTCCTATGAAATCAAATGACCGTCTTTCACTTTCAGGACCCCTCGAACCTAAAGCGGAACTGGTTGCATAGATAAGTCGGGGGTTATATTTACTAAGGGTTTGGTAATCTATACCGAGTTCTACAAGTGCGCTACCGTGGTAGTTGGTTATGAATACATCCGATTTCTTCACTAGCTGATAGAGAATCTCTCTACCCTTTTCCTTTTCTAGATCCAAAGTAACACTTTTCTTGCTATGGTCGAACACTTCCACGCCAATTTTTAAACCGTGTTGCAATACCAAACCTGTGCCACTCAAAGTGTCAATTCCACGTTCCCAAGAACCTTCGCCTGGCTTCTCTATTTTGATTACCTCAGCCCCCAAAGACCCTAATATGCAACCGGTACTGGGGCCATTAATCCCTCCCGCACATTCTAATACTCGAATACCTTCCATTACTGACATCATTTTACCTCTTCAATCAGCTTCTTAAGCTTTCTCGGCTTATATTCTAGGCTAACAAGACGGTGATTATCGCTTTGGGTTTTTCTTTTTCACAGCTTGGATATCCATTCCTAGGTCGGCATACCTTGCCTCTCTCTCCTTTATAGCCCCTCTCATCCCCTTATCCCGGATCTCCTTAAGCATATTAAAGTCGCCCGGGTCCCATTTTACGTTGGTGCCTAGCGTGTGTGCTATGGTAGCTCCAACACCACCATAACCTAATCTGTCCAATGCAAGTCTAGTGACAAACTTGCCTATGACAATGCCATCAAGAGATAGGAGAGCTATGGCCTGAGCATACCTCTGCACCTCTTCCTCCAGCTTGCTCAATGGTACTGCCTTGTTTATGAAGCCAATGCGCTCCGCTTCTTCAGCATTGAATGGCCTTCCAGTGAGCATCAACTCCATCATACGCTTTAGGCCAATATTCAAGATAAAGGGAACATGAAAACCTTCAGCGGATGGCCCCATATATCTGTAGCCGGGGTGGCCAAAGATAGTATCATCCGCTGCTATCGTAATGTCACAGGCCAAAGCAATGCCCAGATTACCCCCGTAGCAGTAGCCATGCACTTGAGCAATGGTTGCCTTGCAAAAGTAGGTCAATGCCTGAAGGAACCCCATGGGCCCAAAAGCGGAATTATCAACTTGCAGTCGAGCCCTTTGAGAAGGACGTGCATAAACTGGTTTCCCTTCCTTTGAGGTCAAGCCAACTTCGTTCAAGAAAGTAGACATATCGTCTCCCACACCAAAAGCACGCCCAGCTCCCTTCAAGATCAGCACCTTTACATTGTCATCTTGCGCTGGCTCTTGCAGCAACTTCACTAGAGTTCCCATCTCATCTATGCTGAAAGCATTTAGCTTATCCGGTTTGTTGAAGGTAAGGGTAGCAATTTTCTTCTCCTTGTCCACCTCGTAGAGGAAAATATCACCTTTTGTCATTTGTACCTCCTTCTCGTACAATAGAATTGACAACCCATATTAGAAAATAACCTCCTCTTTCTCTAACTTTTCAATTTCATCCCTGGACATCCCCAGCAACTTGCCAAAAACATAATCGTTATGCTCTCCTAATAAAGGGGCAGGGCGAATTGGCGCTTTTGGGGTAGTAGAGAGCTTCCAAGGCAAGCCCATTTGAATCTGTTTCCCCGCATGGGGCTGGTTAACCTCTACAAAAATACCACGCTCCTTACAATGAGCATCCTTAACTATATCCTCATTGGTGAAAGAAGCTATGGCTGCCACTCCTGCCTTTTGCAGGATTCCCGTCACCTCGTAGTTAGTATGATTCTTTGTCCACTCCTCGATTAGCCGGTCAAGCTCCTCCTGATTTTCCCAGCGAGTTGGTCCATCCTTAAACCTCTCGTCCTTGGTCCATTCGGGATTTCCAATTGCATTGCAGAAAGCCCTCCACTCGTCCTCGGTTGAAATCACAATGCTTACCCACTTGTCCTTACCCTTACAACGGTAACAATTATGCGGCGCCATGAAGTCGTGGCGATTTCCGTCCCGGCATCTTACTCTTTTGTTCATAGTATAGTCCATTAGAATATCACTCACACAAATAGAAAGCGACTCTATTGCCGAGCAATCAATGTGCTGCCCCCTGCCACTCCGTCGACGGTAGTTAAGAGCCGCTAAAACGGGAAACATGGATGTTACACCAGCTAAAGTATCACTGATAGACCTTATTGGTACGGGCGGTCCGTCGCGATACCCAGTAACATATGACAATCCACTGAGTGGACCCATGTGGGCTGCATAAGCTCCATAAGTTCGCTCGGGCCCAGTGGCACCGTGGCTCGATAGAGACACCATAATAATATCAGCCTTGATTTCCTTCAAGGCTGGGTAGCCTAGACCTAGCTTGTCCATTACGCCTGGTCTGAAGTTTTCCACCGCAATATCGCAAATCTTGACCAACCGTTTGGCAAGCTCAACTGCCTCTTGACGTTTCAAATTCAATCTTATACTCAACTTACTTAAATTCGTTGCGTAAAAGATACTAGCTCTTTCCGTAGCTCTTGGGATAGGGTCTCGAGGTTCTCTAGTGGCTAAATCTGCCTGCATTACACTCTCAATTTTAATGACCTCTGCCCCCATCAGTGCTAACAGTTGCGTCCCGGTCGGCCCAGCAAAAGCGTGTGTAAAATCTGCAACTCTAATACCTTTTAACAAATCCACTGGTAGCCTCCGTCAGATAATACCCGTTGCCCTAAGCCTGGTAAGATATTCTTTGCTATACCCTAACCTCTGGCAATAGACTTCCTCATTGTGTTCGCCAAGAAGCGGGGCTGGGTGGTCAACACACCATGGAGTCTCTGAAAGTTTGTACGGTGCTGAGGGATATTCGAATGTCCCGACCGCAGGATGCTGAATTGGTACAAAGAACTCTCGCGCTTTCATTTGGTCAGAATTAAACAAATCCTCAGCCGTCCTTACCACGCCGAATGGCAACCCTGCTGCTTGACCAATATGATATAATTCCGCTGCACTATAATTTATCAGCCATTCTAAAATATATGCGTTGGCTTCTTCCCAATGGAGTATTGCAGAGCTAAGGTCTCTGAATTTCTCTTCTTCAGTCCAAGCTGGGTTGCCCATAAGTTTTTTGAGTCTCTCCCATTCGTGCGGTAAAACACACCAAAACATGGTAAAGCCATCTTTGCATGGCATGATTCCGCCTATAGTGTAACCTTCCGTAGCTCTACTGACAACCAGGTTCTCGTTGGCATATCTGACCACACCCCACCGCTCATAAAACATTAACGCCTCTTGTTTGGAGATGTCTATATATTCGCCTACGCCTTTAATATTTACTCGATACAAAGCAGCCAGTATTGCTATTGCGGCGACCAGCCCACAACAAAAATCGGCAAAGAAATTTGCCACCTTCACGGGCGGTCGGTCAAGGAATTCAACTCCTCCAGGTATCAAATAACCTTGTCCACCTGCGTGAAGAGTATTGAGGCAATAGCTCTTATAATTCCGATAAGGACCTGTCTGTCCGAAGGGGGTGATTGAACACATTACCAGCTTGGGATTCAACTTGCTGAGGCTCTCATAGACTAGGCCCAGTGCCTTCGCCTCTTCTGGTGAGTAATCCTCAATCAAGATGTCGGCTTCTTTGACTAAACTGGAAAAGATCTCCATTCCTTTTGGGCTTTTGAGGTTCAGGGTAATTCCTAGTTTGTTCGTGTTAAGGAAAAGAAACAGCCCGCTTCGCTCGGAGTCCGGAATGTTGTTTGGAAATGGGCCTCGTCTGCGAGCTTCATCACCGACTCCTGGCTCTTCAATCTTCACTGTCTCTGCACCAAGGTCAGCCAGCAATTTAGTACAATAAGGACCCGTTACCAACCTGCTGCACTCCAGAATCTTTACCCCAGCCAGAGCTTTGTCCATTAAAATCTCCCTTCCCACTTGCAGAACTAGTTTCTCACTGGTTGCTACATTATTAGTACCACTCATGATGAAACAATTTCTGCTATCTCATTTGTTATTCCAGCTCCCATTTGGTCATTCCCGTAGTACCACAAACGAACTAGGCCGGTTTCAGGTAGCCCAGCGAGCTATGTGGTCGGTAGTTATTGTACTTTTCCCTCCATGTCTCCACAAAAATCTGGGCTTTTTTCCCCTACCTTTTGAAAACCGCCAAACTTGTCACGTATCATTATTAGCTGTAAGGCTTTACTTTCTAGGCGACTATTCTGCATTTCAATCCGAACGATTCTACCAACCGTTTCTTACTCTGTAAGACGCTATCTGGAACAAGAGGAACACCAGCTATGGGATAGGGTCGATTCAAGCTGTCGTACCTCGCCTTACCTAGGTGGTGCAATGGTAAAAGATCCACCTCTATTACTGAAGATAAACTCTGGGCAAACTCGCAGGTAGCTATTATATTCTCTTCTGAATCGTTGTAACCGGGGATGACAGTCACTCTGATATAGAGAGGGATATTTCTCTCAGAAACAGAACGAGCGTTACTGAGAATAAGCTTGTTAGAGACGCCCGTCAATTTCCTATGCTTTTCTTGATTCATGTGCTTTATATCCCAGAGAAAGAAATCAATGTAGGGCAACATCTGCTCAATGCTTGTCCAGGGTACATAGCCACACGTATCAACTCCGACGCCAATACCCTCTTCCTTGAAAACCCGGAGCAATTTCCTAGTGAAGTCAGGATTCAATAATGGTTCTCCCCCCGAGATGATGACGCCGCCACCGGAGTGTTTGTATAGATCTACGTCCTTTTTCACCTCCTCCAGCAACTCTTCAACAGTCATAGGTTGTCCCAGAAGCTTTATAGCTTCTGGGTAGCAGACTTGAGCACACTTGCCGCAGTGGTTACATATAGATCGATTAATACTTATATTTTCAGTTGTTAAGTTAATAGCATTCAAGGGGCAAACAGGGACACACTGGCCACAATGAAGACATTTACTTGGGTAAATAGCAATCTCAGGTTCGGCGTTTTGAGACTCTGGTGTCGAGCACCACAGGCAACGTAATGGACATCCCTTAAAAAGAATCAAGGTACGCATTCCCGGTCCATTGTGAATGGTCGTTCTGGTAATGCTTAGAACGAGCCGCTTTCCATTAGCACTTTCTGGATTGTTAGCCAAGCCTTTTAACGCTACCTTTGCATCGTACATTTTAACAATTCGACGGAGGAGTTTTTGCGTTCTCGCTTACAACACAATCTATCCCGATTTTGTTACACAACTACCTCTACCCTTTGTGATGGTGTTTTCAAGGTGAACCTACTCTATTTCCCCTACCTTTGGCAACAACCAATATTGGCATGCATTGGGATCTACAATTGTTCTTGCTCTGTACGATTAATGATATCCATCTGTTGCTCCTTAGCGAGTTCAACAAAGTAAGCACAGTAGCTACCCGCTCGGACCAATAAATCCCTGTAATTTTCTGATTCCTTCATCGCCCTTCGTAAAAGATCGGATGAAACAACGTTGAACTGCATATGATATATCCCCAATTCCTCTGCGGTTCTGAGAAACGCTACAAAGTTGTCCAAGTCTTTCTCAGTCGCTAATAGCTGGGGGTTTAACCTCAGATTAATCGGACCGCCTAGAGCAAACCGATGCGTTGGCAGTTTACTAACAGACTTGATCACAGCTGAGGGACCATTCTTGTCCATGCCCTGAACCGGGGACAGAGTATCAGCGATAGGGCTTGGATAAATCTTCCCGTTAGGCAGAGCACTAACCATTTGCCCATATAGAACATTGTTTACTGCAATCATCGTTGAGCCAACGTACTTACCACCCCAGTATGGTGCCAAATCTCTCTGAGTATTAATCCAATCCACACTGTCGTACCACGTGTCCATAACCCAAGCAGCCCAGTCATCGGCAAAGTCATTGTCATTACCATACTTAGGCACCCTATTAATGCAAAGTTGCCTTAAGGCCTCATAGCCGTTCCAGTTAGCCCTGATTGCCTCGAGCAGCTGTTCCCATGTAATCTTCTTATCACGATAGATCAGTTTATCAATTACTGCTAGAGAGTCAGCGGTGTCAGCAACCCCGGCGAGAAATAGACCATAGTAAGTATACAACGCACCACCTTGAGTGATGTCGATACCCTTCTGCAATGGACCTTCAGAGAGGGAGGAGCAAAATGGAGCAGGTAACATACGAGCCTGGGCCTCCTTCACTACCTTTATGCCTTTAGCAAGGTGCTTCATCCAGTAGAACACTTGCTCTCGGAATGCCTGGCGCACTGCCGACATAGATTCAAAAATCCTAGGATCGCCGGTTACGGGTCCGATCTGTTTTCCACACAGGGCACACTTTCCGTTGTTTAGCAATAATTCCAGTAACTTGGCCGCGACTAAAACTCCCTCATAGGCATTGCTTGAAGTAATGTGAGGCAAAACTGTCTCTGTACATCCCGTCACTCCATAACCCCGTAAATCCTCCACGGGCCTATCAGGATAGGCCTTAGCCACCATTTGGATCCCTTTCCGATCGCCAAAAATTTTCAACTTGCCCGTGCCCAAACGGACGACCTCAGCGGCTTTCTTAAGGTACTTATCAGGTGTGCCTTCCCATATTCTCATCGCGGGATCCGGCTGAAGCCGCGCTACTTGTTCCTCAGCTTCCAGACAGAGCATAGTAACTTCGTTACATGCATCTTGGCCATCGCTGGTCTGGCCCCCAAAGGTTAAGCACTGACTTAATGGCTCTCCTGTCGCCACCATCGAGTACTCATAGTTACTCAACATGGCGAGCTCGTTAGTCTTTATCCAGAAGCAATCTAAGAGTTCTAGAGCCTCATCACGGCTCATTGTCTTCTCGTCAATTACTGATTTTTTATAGAAGGGATACATATATTGGTCGAAGCGGCCAAAGGAATTCCCTATGTGGAAAAGTTCACAATGGATGATAGTATGTATCATCCAGACAGACTGCAGGGCGGTCCACCAGTCTCGGGCGGGATTTGCCGGCACCAAATCACAGACCTCTGCAATGTGCAAGAGTTCCTGCTTGCGCTCGGGGTTATCTTCTTTGGCCGCTATTTCTCGTGCCAAGTCAGCATAACGCTTGGCGTAGGCCATAGCGACATCAAGCCCAATAAGAACCGCTTGATAGAAATCTCGCTTTTCCTTCTTTATCCCCTTATAGGGGATATGCGATTGATCAAGTTGAGCTATATACCACTTGACCTCTTCCTTGATGCCTTTGAGACCTTCATGAAGTACCTTTTCATAGTTAGCCGTCTGATGGCCGGCATCCCTTCCCAACGTTGCGTCAGCAATGCTAGGAATATGGGGGCACGAAGAAATCATTGGGTAAGCCCTTTCCTTGACTTCAGCGTCGGCCGTTTCGTAAATGTAGTCCTCACAAGTCTTCCCTTTGAAGTATGGGATAAGCAGATCCCTAAGCTCTGCCCGCTCTTCGGGGTAAATTATGTGCTTGTCACCTGGCCTAACCTCAAAATCCTTCACCGGGTCATCCAACTCTTTCTCCAGAAAATTAGACATCTCACCGGAAATGGTGGAGCCGTGAACCTTGCTGGTGATATTGCCTACAATGAGCTCATCCTCCAGAATGAAGATAGTCTTCTCTCTAAGATAAGTCTCAAGGAAGCGTGCTCGCTGAATAATTCTAGGTTCATTCTTGTATTGTTCGTAGGCCTTCATCTCGGCACGGGCGCGCTCCAGGCAAATCTCTCTTGTTCTGCGCGGACGTTCTTTGCCTTTCTCAATACGTTTAGAATAAGCGGGCTTAAAGACTTGTTGCCAGCTACCTACATCTTTAACCTTTTTGCCACCGTTTACATTTGACATCTTCTGCCTCCTTGTACAACATATTTCTAAGATTTAAGCACCTTCAGCAAAATGGATGGCCCTTTAATAATTAGTTTTGCCAAATTAATTTGGGGGAGCTCTAACCTCCTTGTTTTTGTACTGAAAGTCGTCTTTCTTGGCACCGGTGTAGAATTCTTTCCCACAGGGTGGAAATTGTAAATGGTTAGTACAAAACCAATCATTGTAATATAGCTCACTCAATATAAAGTTCCTCCACTTTTTCTGGTATTGGTACTCCTTTTACATCCCACCCCATTAAAGTATAGTAGAATCTCTTAGCCTCTTCAAACTTAGTCCGATCAAGGTGCTTGTCAGCCAGAGTGCCATCGTTCTTAGGCTGGAAAAAGCGCTCTGGTAATACATCATCAGCATCAAGAAACCCTTCCCGGACGTTGAATAACCTCGCCACAGTCAAAACTCTCTCGGCTACCCTTAATAGCTCCGTTACGCCAGTATCCCATCCAGTAACCGCGGCGATGAGCTCAGCTATCATCTGGTAAGTATATGGTAGGAATATGCACACAATCATGGAGTCTTGTATAATCGCCTTAAGCTGTACCAGCCTGAACAACGCTACTTTACGGGGACCAATATCATCCACGTGCAAAGGTTTAAGTATCCCCAAGGGATGTAACTCCTTTATCGCCATCTCAGAGTCGAAAAGGTCATCAAGAATATTACAACAATGGTCGGCACCGTGAGGATTGACCATATAGCCAAGTCCCAAGCCCGCTTTTGTTCTAGGGTCGTGCATCCCGGATTCCAGCCCTTTGACATGCACTGCAAATGCCTCTGACCCATTACCGATCTTCTTGGCTAAGTGCGCTGTTCCTTCGGCCAGGAGGTCGCCAATACCTTGACGCCTAGCAATTAACTCGATAATTCTAAGCATGGCTTCGTCATTGCCAAATCTTAGCTCAATTCCGTCGGTGTCCCTCGTATTTAATAACCCTCTCTCGAAACACTCCATAGCAAAAGCAATGACGCCACCTGTTGAAATCGTATCCAGTGAATAAGCGTTGCACAGTTCGTTACCTTTGGCGATGGCTTTTAGGTTCCCTATCCCACAGTTTGACCCCAGTGCTGCTAGGGTTTCATATTCCGGTCCACCGTAGGCAGCATCCACATGATATGGCTCTTCAAATTGAACCACTTTCTTGCAGCGCACCGGACATGCAAAACAGCCCCGCATGCCGACCCTGATAGTATCTTTGATCACACCGCCGTGTATCTGATTTACTTCAGGGAATAAGCCATCACGGAAATTTCGCACCGGCAGGTTCCCTGTAGACTCAAACATCGGCATCTCAAGGCCACCTGTTCCGAATTCTGACATAGGATGTGGATAGGCTAATAATTGCTGCCTTATTTCCTTCACATGCTCACGATTGGCTATTCTCGGCAACTTGTGCCCTCTGACAGCGATGGCCTTGAGGTTCTTTGAGCCCATTACGGCACCAACTCCGCCTCTGGCCGCAGCATCACGTAGACCGTGCATAATGCAAGCATAACGTACTTTATTCTCCCCACCCGGTCCAATTAGGGCCAGTTGTATGCGTTTGTCGCCCAGCTCGGCTCTTATGGCAGCCTCTGTCTCCTTTGTGTTTTTACCCCAAAGGTGACTCGCGTCCCTTAAACCCACTTCACCGTCTTGGATCCATAGGTAGACCGGCGTCTTAGCCCTGCCCTCAATAATAATAGCGTCATACCCAGTACGCTTGAGTTCGGCCCCCCAGAAACCGCCAGCCTCTGATTTAGCGATACCCCCGGTCAAAGGAGATTTTGCCCCAACGCAGTTGCGAGCCGCTCCGGGTAGCTGCAGACCTGATACTGGCCCTAAAGCAAAGATTAGTTTGTTATCAGGACCCAAAGCATCAACTCCGGGCTTTAATTCCTTCCACAGGTAATAGGTGATGAATCCAGCGCCACCGATATATCGCCTGAGGAATAGTTCCTGAATTGCCTCTATATTCGTACTTTCATTAGTGAGGTTCACTCTTAGAATTCTACCGTTATAACCGCCAGATAGCTCTCCAGTCATTTACTATTATCCCCTCTCACTGTTCGCGGGAGTAAGTTTACTCTAATACGATCCCCACCTCTCCAGACCCCCAGGATAAAATCATTCGTCAACCTTTAAATGACTCAACCCATACGTTAAGTACCTGACCTGAAATATTCCTAGATATTTCCGAGGCAAAAAAAGCTGTCGCATTCCCTATATCTTCAGGTGTGATAGTCTTCCCTGCTGCTACCGATGATCTCACAAATTCATGAAATTCTGGAGGGACCTTAGCAGCACTGTGAAAGCCTGTATCCGCTAGGCCAGGGGTTATGACGTTTACATTTATTTTTGATGGTGCCAATTCAACCGCTAGTGACTTAGAAAACATTAGAATTGCCGCTTTAGCTGCAGCGTAAGTAGATACATTAGGATGGGCCGCTACTGCAACACCCGATGCAATATTGATAATCTTACCGCTTTTGCGCTCAATCATCTGGGGAAGAACCGCCTTAGTGCAATATAGAGTTCCCTTTAGATCGACGTTTAAATCCTTGTCCCAATCCTTTTCGGTCGTATCAACGAAGGGTTGCATTCCGCTGCTAACACCCGCATTATTTACCAAAATATCTATTTTGCCAAATTTCTCCAGCGCAACTGCTACCATATGATTAACTTCATCACTTTTACTAACATCGGCCTTAATAGCAATGGCCTTACGCCCTAAAGTTTCTACCTCTGCCGCTGTTTGTTTTGCTCCTTCGAAGTTTATGTCATTTACAATTATGTCGCATCCCTCTTTCGCCAGAGCCAATGCTATGCCCTTGCCGAATCCAATTTGGCTACCAGCCCCAGTGACAAGTGCTACCTTACCTTTCAAACTTAGATCCATTTTCTCCCTCCTTATTTATTATTTAGCGCTTTAACAGTTTATCCTCTCATCAGAGCAGGAAGCCAGAGACTTAGTTGGGGGAAGGCTATTATGATACCTAAGAAGATCACCAGCACAGCTAGGAAAGGTATCAGGTAGCGGATGAGTTCACCAAGAGGGAGACCAAAAACCTCCTTCGCAGTAAAAATATTCAACGCCATTGGTGGTGTGATTAGCCCTATCTCTATATTAACTACCGTCACTACCCCAAACCAAATAGGATCGAAACCTAGACCCTTAATTATCGGGACAAGAAAGGGCAACGTTATCATCATAACGCTGATGGAGTCCATAAAGAATCCTAGAATAAGATAAATGGCGTTTATGGCGATTACTATCAGCCACGGGGATAGCCCTACAGAGGTAATCAAATTAGCCAAATCCCTTCCCAGTCCGGAAGTTCCCGCCATAAAAGTGAGCATCATAGCCCCTATGATGATAAAGCAAATCATGCCACTGATTTTTGCCGCCTCAACCAGGGACCGAAATAAGTTGGGCAGACGGAACTGATAAAACACAACGCACAGAATCAGAGCAATAACAACGGCTACTCCAGCCGCCTCGGTAGCCGTCATCACACCTAGATAAATCCCTCCCAATATACTCAATATTAACACAACAATGGGCCAGATCTTCCACACAGACCGAATAGCAGCTAGTCTATCACTCGAGTTACCCCCTACTGAACGAGGAGCAAGTAAAGGATTTCTCAAGCAAGTTAGTATAGTGAACGTTGAAAGCATGACAGTTAAGATGATGCCAGGTATTATCCCCGCTATGAAAAGTCTGCCTATGGACTCTTGGGTGAAAAGGGCGTAGATAACCATCATTACACTGGGGGGGATCAGGGGGCCAAGAACCCCCCCAGCTAAAATTGCGGCCGTGCTAAATGCCTTATTATAGCTAAGCCTTTCCATTTCTGGTACAGACACTTTGCCTACGATAAGTAGGGTTATTATGCTGCTGCCAATCGTAGCAGCCATAGCTGCCTCAGATATGATGCTGGCAACAACTAACCCTCCGGGTAGACGCGACAGCCAGCTATTAGCTACTTGGAAAACATCTTTACCTAATTTAGTTTCACTGAGTATACAGCCCAGCAGCACAAAGAGGGGAAGGGGGGTCCAGTCTTGCTTGAAAAACGTATAGAACGTGACTAGTCCCGCTTCCGATAGGCCACCTCCTCCCCAGGCCAAAAACAGAGCCACTATAGCAAAAGAGCCCACAACAAACGCAAGAGGTACGCCCATTCCCATTATGACGAGTATTGCAAATAGGCAAATTACAACTATAACCGTTGCGTCCATAAGCTACCCTTCTTCAATAGCTCATCAAAAAAACAACTATAGCGTCGCTATGGGCTACAAATTCACACTCTGGCCTTACTTCTCAGTGAAACAACGTAACGCGAAATCTTAGCAATAAGCACCAGACAAACTAATCCAAAACCAACCGGAACCATCATTTTGATCGGGAACAAAGGTAGACCTACAATACCGGTCGTTGTCTGTTTGATTTGCAGCGAGAACCACGCATCATTACAACTCATCCAGCTAACAGTAAGGCAAAAGATAAGCCCTAAGATAGGCCCTACAATATTCTGCAGAATTTCTTGTGCCTTGTGCGACAGATGGCCTGACCAAAAACTAATGCTGATATGCTGTCCCAGCCTTTCAACGTGAGCTATACTGAAGACAGCGCAGCCCAGCATCAAAATATTGATGATGGTGTACACGTATGGATCTGGGTTGGAAAATACGTACCTCATCACCACGCCGTAAGTATTGGTACACGCCATTACCAATATCATGGCTCCGCTGATTGCAAGGAATACAAACGTAATACGATCCAATAATGAAGCTAAAAGCTTGACTGCTTTCCCGAGCCTATCGTATCTCTCATACTTCATTATACCGATCCAAACTCCAAAACCACTCTATTTTTAAAGGTTATTGCCCCCATCTTGGACCAGAATTGCTTACAACAAACTATATACAGAGGTTTACCACCCTCAGCATTTATCGCTTCACAGAAGAGGTATCTTATATCAAATTATGCCGGGGCAGGTCATAATCAATCCCAGCCAGTTGGTGTTATCACCGAGGAAATTGCGCGTTAGCCTCGGCGGCACAATCTTGTATCGTTTCAGCCATATCCGACGAGATTGACGCCCAGTACTCGTCAGCAACCGCACTGGTCACCTCACGCCATCTGTCGCGCTCTGCGTTGGGCAAAACATAGACTTCGACGCCCTGTTTCTGCAGTCCTTCTACGGCTTTGGCGGCAGAAGCCTTCTGGGCTTCATATAATTCGCTCTCGAACCGTTGAGCTTCGTCAACCAGTAGTTCTTGGATGTCCTTGGGCATTGCGTTAAACACGTCTAGGTTGATGAAATAGCCCCCACTGGTACCTTTGATAGAGGCGAGTGTCGCATATTTGATAACCTCGTAATACTTAATATCGAGCAAAGCCGACCAACATGTTGAAACACCCGCATCCACCACCCCTTTTTCCAAACTCATCAATTCGTCTATCCACGGTATGTCGCAAGGCGTCCCACCTAGTGCCGCCACATACTTGGCGTCGACTGGATCTTGAGTGGCTGCCAATACCCCATTCCAGTCCTCCAAGGTTTTTATCGGCTTATTGCCATAAACATCCTTAAAACCGTAATCTTCACAAGCCAGCAGCTTCACGTTAAACTGTTCTTCCAATGCACTACTAAACACATTTTCGCCTACGCATAGCCAGCAAATGTGGTTGGCGTCAAAGCTGTCAGTCAAAAAAGGCACACTCGGAGCCGCAAGCCTTGCGTCGAGAGTGCCCCAATCAGCGAACGAGCCGGAGCCCATCTCCACTATCCCTTCTCTAACTGAAGGAAGCATCTCAGGTATCCCTAACAGCATGGGATGAACCTCCATTATGTACCGGCCCTCGGCAGCCTCGTTAAATCTCTCAGCCCACTCCTCCGCCAGAGTTCCAGGAATTGTCCCGGGAGGAAGTGGCGTCGCAAGCTTCAAAATTACCGGCTTAATTTCCTTGGGGGCAGGACAGGCCGCTAAAATGGGTAGGGCTACCAATACCAAGCAGATGCCACAGATTAATATTAATAGTTTTTTGTCTCTCATCTAAAACTCCTTTAAGAAATTTTGATATGCTAATACACTCTGCTAAGTCTTCTATCACCTCCCTTCTCTGATTCCTCACGACAAGGCGTCCTTGCCTCTGTTGATTATAATCTGACCCTGCCAGACCTTACCAATATTCCTAACCCCGTTGTAAAATCCCACTGCACTAATAAAACAGCGAAATTCTAGCATAGGTAAATAAAGATGTCAAGCGCAACTATTGCTTCTGAACATACTTATATTGTATAATTTGCGTTATGATACAAAGACTGCAAGCACCGGGCTGGTCCAATGAGCATTGAGAAACTTCGAGACAAGCAAAGCCTTCTGGAGTCTTTAGCTGGTGAGGTTAGGTCACAAGCTTTAGATTTGAAGGGTGAACTTTTGCTGGCGATTTTATACACCGCTATCTTATTCAACAGGTATCTAGAAATAGAAACAGCTAAACGGGAGTCGAACCCAACACGTTTCGGTATTTTGCATAACTTAGTTACTCATGATGGTGTCATGACCCCGACGAACATAGGTAAAAGGATATTCAAATCTAAGCATGCGGTTTCGAGGGCAATCGATGTCCTTGAGAAAGACGGCTTGGTGAGAAGACAACCAATAAGCGGCGACCGTAGGTTTAGAAGGATTTCCATAACACGAAAAGGACTAGGCTTTGTTAAGTCCAATTTAGCCGAGATGGAAATTGTTAGTGATAAGATTTTTTCATGCTTAAATATCAGGCAGGCTAAGGAACTACGCATCATTTCGAAGCAACTAAGGGAGCATTTGCTCGAACTAATTGACAGCAGCAACGACTAGTGTCAATTTTCACGGTCAATTGGCACTTTTAACTGTTATGCTTCAATGGAAGTCGGACATTTAGCTTTAGGGGAAAATGCGACTCTTGTTTTTCATAGTCAAGTTTATGGTAATAATTTTAATAAATGAGTACTAGTGGAAGTTAATGAAAGAAATGACTAGAAAGGAGAAGTTGATAGCAAAAATCATGGAGATCGAGTGGGGGATGCTTCAGGATGTGCCTAATTTCTTATGTCAAAAAGATCCCAAAGCTTTTGAAATCATGAGGTCTAGCCAATTTATGAGTTGGTCGGACGTTACTTTGGAAAGCTATCTAGGTGACCTTACAGAGGCAGAAAACAGCGTAAGAAACTTGCTGACAGAAAAATACGCCCGGATGATGAAGTCAACCTCACCATCGGAATATTACCTTATAGAGCATCTTATCCCACAACTAGATCCTGAAGTCCTTGCTTTGATAGATCAAATTGTTGAGATTGTGCTTGAGTGGGAAGAGACGCTTTCAAAGAAGTATCCACACATTTTAAGAAAGGGGAGGCCACTTCATAGCTCAGATGATACACATACACATTTTGGGACATCGATGGAAGCTTATCTCCGTGGAGAACTCGCTACTTATTCTCCAAGAACTCTTGGGCTATACTATGAAAACGTTTTGAAGCAGAAGTCTGAAAACGTAAACGGGTCTGAAATTATCCTAAGCCACATGGTAAAACAATACGGTTTTAAATCTTTAGAAGAGGCTAATGAAAGACTGAATACACAGGCTTGATGAAAATTGACAGTTCTTTGGTCAAAAATAGATAAGCCTGTAGTCACTTAGCTGAGTGAATATTAATGGTCAAACAGGAAGGGTGAGAATAGTCTATTTGGAGTTAAGATAGCTTCAGCTTTGGCCGCTTTACATAATGTCGAATATCGAAAGATATCGTCCTCCTTGTGATTTGGACACGATTTCCCCTCGGTTGTGCCACACAGTGTCTATATGGCATGTTATGCGGCCATGGTCATCCCTCTTTTTTCTGCAGTACCTCTTCGGCCTCCTTCACTACTTAGATAATAAACGGGCTCTCCTGAACCGCGGCATGAGCTGCCGTAGCGGGCTGAACTTCTGATGCTTTTCATTATATCGGTAAGATTGAGAGTGGCGTATTTCTGTGTGGTCTCCATATCAGCGTGACCCATGATCTCTTGGAGGGATCGTAGGTATCTGCCTGAGACCAGAAAATTCTTGCCGAAAACATGCCGCAGGCGGTGGGGACCTCCACTGGCTCCGGCATCTGCTCAGCCCCAATCCTGAACCAGACGGCTAAATTTCCACCCTGGTCGTCATAACGCTCGCCCACTCCGAGATCAGAAGCTGACCAAGTATGCCAGCAGTATCCAACAAGCTCTCTATCTGGGATTGCGCCCTTGAGTTTGCTTAAGTCCGGAAATCCAAGCATTTTACTAAGCGTCATTTAGTGTGGGGTGCCCCCATTATTAGTACCACCTACAATGAGAGACTTCCTGCCTTTTCCACTGGTTGCTTAACCTCTGTTATCTGGTTCTTTTCGTAGTACCTTCTGGCAAACTCTGCCGGGGTCAGGTAGCCTAGTGAGCTATGCGGCCGGTAGTTATTGTACTCCTGCCTAAAGGCTTCCACAATAGTCTGTGCCTCCTTCCCGTTCCGGAAGACCTCACGGTTCAGGCATTCATCCCTCAGTTTATCATTAAAGCTCTCTATGTAGCCGTTCTCCCATGGGCTGCCAGGATTGATGAACAGGGTTGAACAACCGGATGCCTCTAGCCACTGGCAAACAGCCTTGGAGATAAACTCAGGCCCATTATCACTACGGATATACTTTGGCACTCCCCTGATTAAGAATAGCCACTCCAGTACTTCAATGACTGCTGAGGCTGGTATTGAAGGCTTAACCCTGATAGCTAGGCATTCCCGGGTGTACTCGTCGATGATGACCAGAATCCGTAGCTTCCCACCGCGCTCGGTTCTATCTTCAACAAAATCATAGCTCCAGACATGATTGGGGTACTCTGCTTTATTCACTATTCCCACTGTTGATCCCATTCTACGTCTCTTCGGCCTTCTCCGTGGTAATCCCAGTCCTTCCGACTTCCAGATACGATGGACCCGCTTCTTATTCACTCTAAAGCCCTCTCGCCGCAACAGCGCCGTAATCCTACGGTACCCATACCGGCTGTGACGAATTGCCAGCTCATGTATCTTCTTGATTAGCTTGGCTTCATCTCTCCGCCGTCTGATGATATATCTTACCAGGGATCTGGGTATCCTCACGACAGCACAGGCTCTTCGCTGGGAGCTCCTGCTTTGTTTTACCAGATACTTCACGGCTGACCTTCTAGCAAGAGGGCTTACCATTTTTTTGAATTGATTTCCCTTAGTAACTCATTATCCAATGCCTGCTGGGCTACTATCCGCTTCAGCCTGGCATTTTCTTCCTCCAGCGCCTTCAAGCGTTTAAGCTCAGATAGAGTCATCCCGCTATACTTGCTCTTCCAGCGATGAATGGTAGCTGGGGAAACCCCATGCTCCCGGGCCGCGTTTACCACCGGCATCCCTGATTCAACTTCTTCGAGAATCCGGAATACCTGCGCCTCCGAATACCTTCTTGTTTTCACGATTACCTCCTGTATTTATTCTACAGGAGTCTCGCATTAAAGGTGGACCTATTTTCGGGGGGCAGGCCAAGTGCAGTTAAAAGTGTGATGCGGCTGTAAATCCAGAGTGCGAATGTATTTTAATTTAATGTTGGCCCTCCAGTTTAGTCTTATGGGGTACATTTAACAACTGGATGCCGACTTGTTCAGACCAGATTCGAGCTATATTCTTGTTTGCTTTCTCTATATGTCTTACATGGGGAGATTGTGCAATGAGGAAAAACAGTACGAACTGTGTCCAATAAAGGTAAATTCTGTCTGTATTTGTGGCTTCGGCAAGTTTCTGTCCTAGAGATGAAGCCAAAGATACTCTAGGTTTAGGTGGCAAGTGCTGGTAAATCAATATCGAGTGTCCGTTTTTGAAAGTTCTTTGTACCTCGGAATAATAAACATATTTGGAAGAATTTTTCCTCCCATATGGTACCGACTTTATTTCAATACCATTGTCTGGGTCGAAAAAGACCAGTTCAGAATTTTTCGCTAATTTAAGAAAATTCGAAACGAACTTCTCTCTTCGTTCGGCGTCATCCTTAATAATAGTCGAATAGAACAAGCAGTTAGGGAAAAACTCGTCTTTTTGAATGCTATCGACTCTTCTTCTCTCATGCTGAATAACCTGGTTATGAATAAGATCGAACACAGCCGGGTCAAACTTCCTCCATTTTTCTGGCTCGAGCAAGTATTGAATGCGATGACCGTCGGGCCGTAGGTCATCCGGAGTTAGCATCCAACACACTGCTGTTGAGAGTTTGCCATATCCGCTCAGCAACCTTAGCAGACTGTACTTTCTATAGTCGTTAACGTCACCAAAATATTGATTTTTCATTTACTTCTCTTGCACAGAAATTACTAGTTAGGTAGCCAGAGTGAAGCTAAACTTTCTGGCTCGGTGTTCTTTCTTCTTAATATCAATCTGTCTACGGACAACGCAAAGGAAACTATGTCTTGAATACCATTATCAACTGCCAGTTCTCTGAACCATGATGTTTGATACTCTGAAATCTGCTTGAAGGTGCCTCTGCCGCGAGGCTCGGGGATATCACTGTTCTTCCTAGGAAAAGTGCTCCCAGTGTTTATTGCTGAAAGGGTTATTTCATTGACGTATTGGCTAAGAAGTCGACGCGTGTCAATGGTTATTACCATATGGGGCTTATTGATGTACGCGGTTGCACCCAAGAACCATATCAGCCCTTGCAAGTCTGGCCAAAAAAATACCTTGCTATTGAGCAAGCGATACCAGTCTTCCTCGGACACATCTATCAGGCACCCTCTCAGTTTCTGGGGATCTATGGCCTTTTGGTCACGTATTGCCGCCTTGCCATGGATTTTATGGAAAATACGTACCGTCTCCGGTCTGTGATGGCTTTCAATTGGCTCTCTTTCTTTCCCGGTGTATTCCCATTTGTCTAGTAGTGAGGAGGTGCTAAGTAGTCCATGTTCCTTTATATTTGGCCAACTATCATTGTCAGCCATATGATATAATGTCGGATATTTACTAACTAACTGTTCTACTCTCATTCAATTCCCTACCAGGAACGACGGTCAATGATACTTCGATAGTTAAACCCGGTTGCGATCAAGGAGACAGAAACGCTGGCTACGCGTTCCACTTCTTGGACAAACCTAATTGTCTCTTCAGTCAGTTGCTCGAATCGCTTTGCCCTTTCGTTCTCTGCGGAAAGATAATCCGCGAATGTTAGGGCGATATCTGTAGGTCCATTTAAAAGAGTTGCCTTCCGGAGTAAATCCCACTCAAATTCCCCGATTCGTCTCTTTCTGTATGTTGTCGAGGTTATTTCAGTCTGTTGTATTTCTGCCGCTGATTTTTCCGAGCGTCTAGAGATCTCCTCCATTGTAATTTCTTGTGACATGGGGCCAGAACTCCCTCCGATTGGACTCTCGACTCGGATGGGATATGTACGACAAACCATGACAATACGCCTAACCCGACTTGGCGGTATACCTGCTTCAGCTAAGCAACCAGAAACATTGGTGTCACGTGACGTAACATGAGGATAGAACCCATGGTATAGGCTGAGTCCAGCTCCTTGTGTACCTTCGAGTAGAACTCGACCTCCCTTGGAGAAAACATCGGCGAGAGTCTCCAAAGCACTTCCCAAGTACGGGCGTAACATGGAGATGTCCCTCGCCAATAGCGGCGGCTTAGACTTTAGTCGACCTGTGATGCGTCTTGACATAGCGACCCCAACGCCTTGCGTTGTCGAGCCTATGGAGTTAAGGCTTCGTTTCTCAGCAGTAATATCCGCCTTTGTTATTATCATAGTATTTGGATCGATTCGAAGCCGATCGCAACCAACTTTACATTTGGCAACTTCTTCAAGTAGTTTCTCGACATTAATGGTAGCTCCCGGTCCGATTAGGAGAGGTACTTCGCATCTTCTTGTTCCCGATGGAAGCTGGTGGTGCGTAAAAGGTTCTGGCTCCTCATACACCTTATGGCCTGCGTTTGGCCCTCCCACACGTACTAACAGGTCATATTCGCAGGAAAGATATGCTGCAATTTGTCCCTTGCCCTCGCTTCCATATTGACCTCCAACAACGACGTCTACGAACCCGAGCATATCGGGATTTAACTTGAGGTGGCTCGCGGCTCGCACCAAAACATCCTCTGGAGAGCATCTTTTCGTATCAATAACAACATCGGCAATGTCCGCCAAATCATCTACATGACTTTCCGTTTCATTCTGCAGTGCATCCGAGTAACCCTTTATTCCCTCCGTACCAGGACGTGAAGCGAATCTCTTCTCAAGTTCCTCGAGAGGCGATATCAAATGTACGTGGACGACTCTAGAACCAAAAGCGGACCTCAACGAGGAGGCTTGGTCACTCGTTCTAATCGAATCAACAATGATTGCGAAGTCGCTCGAATGGGACGGTAGCCATCTAAGTAGTTCATCAATGATCCATGAGCCTTTTGTCTTTTTATCAAGTTTATCTCCTGCTAATTGCAGGTTTCTTCGATTTTGATTAAGCTCTTTGACTCGCCTGAGCAATACATCACGAGTCTTAAAAATATTCATGCCGTAACGCTGAGCAAGTCCATTAGCTAAGGTGGACTTGCCCGAAGATATGTGACCAGAAAGCAGAATTACTCTTTCAGTCCTCATTATCCCATTGACGAGAACGCCTAGATTCTATTCTAGCGCAAGTATAGCCTGCGTCTCGCTAACATCGATCCCAGGTAGATCATATACCGTTACCTGTATTCCTCGTCGCGACAGAGTATCCTGAATGAGCTCCTGAATGATTGGCCAGTTACCACCCGCATTTCCTGTGCCAATTCTCGGCATGTGGACAGTCGCCCCTTTTTCGGCCGCGACCTCTGCTAGTCGCCCAAGGCAGTTCATGAGAGCGCCATACCGAATCCGTGGCTTTACTGAAGGGCCGTAACCATGTTGGGCAACCATGCTTACAACGATACGTTCATCGGACAGAGGGGATATATGAATGCTGCCTAGAGATAAGTTCCTGGGATTGGCAAGAACCCACTTTTGGAAGTCGTCTTGCACTTCGGGTAACCTTTTTTTCACATTATAAGCGAAGCCACGCCCGCCCCAATTCGTCGTCTTGTCGTTAATTATTTGAGCAATTATCTTAGGCCCTGGTGTTTGCGGTTCTATAGCATCTCCCTTTAAGAACGTGATGCCATGAGATCTGGATATATCTTTTCCCGCTGCTCGTGCGATGCCCACGATTCTCGGCATATAATATCCAGGGTACGGGGGAATCCCAACGCACTCGATGTAAAGTTCGGGTAAAGGAACAGCCCATTGTTCTTTACCCTTTGCAGTGAACCCCACAGCTGTACATTGTGAGAGGATAGTCCGGCGTCCCACTTCAAAGCCCCTACGGAAGTCAAAAGTCGCCGCACGAGACGGGACAGAGTACTCAATGCTGTAACCAAGGGGCTGGCTTTTGGAACTGCTCTTAGCAGTGAAAATCACGCAAGGGTCACCTGTAATTCTAGCTAATTTAATGGATATTGCCTCGGTGGAGACCTCATACTTTACTTGAAGTCGCAATATATTATCGATGCTTACAGTCTCATTCTCAATCATTGCGCCGGAGCCTATGGGCATAAGAAACTCAGCGGCAGCCAGATTACAGAGCATCTCTACCTGCCAGCTATCCTCTGTGTCCGAAGCAACGTGGCTGCGATTCCGAACGGCTTCCGCGCAGTCTGGGAAAAATGTGTGAGCTATCTCGTGAGCGAGCGAAAACCGCTGCCGACCTCGAGACTTGTTAGGATTATATTCAATTCTATATCGTTGAGTACCGACAGGCATTATTCTGGCGTCAAGAATGTTCTCTTGAGCCACGACAGGAATTCCGAGTAAATCCGCCAACTTGAATGGGTCGTAGGGAGGCCCTGTCCATCCTTCCTGAAGCGCGTGAAGTACCAGTTCCCGCGCTTTTTTCTGCATAAATGCTATGGGATCATTATCCCCGGCAAAACGGGCGACGCTTGGGTTGGTCCAATATTGCATACTTGAACTCACAGCTATTGCTTAAGCTTTCCAAATTATAGCACACCCTCTGTGCCAAAACACCACCAATTCATCATTGCGCTATTACGCGCAGTATGGTATATGCAGGCTACAGGTCATTAAACAGGTAACATTCCATCTGATTGTTACCTTACGGGCTTCCCATAACGTAATGCGAGATTGCTGGCGAGTTGCAGGCCGCACTATTTGTTGGTAGAATTATCTGCGGCGAGAGCTAGGGTGTTAAATAGTCAGGCTGAAAACCAGTTCAAAAGTTCTACCTATTGTTACCCCGGCTCCACCGCCGTTTTGAATAATTAAGGGCGATCCTTGCCCCTACTCAGACCTGAGTGCTTCGATTGGGTTAAGGCGAGAGGCATTCCAAGCGGGATAAAAGCCAAAGAACAGACCAATGCCAACCGAGACCGAAACAGCAAGTATAACTATATCAGCGGTAACTACGGTTGTCATCAGTCCCGTGCTGTTCACAAAATAGGCAACCAGCCAGCCTATTATCACCCCGATGATACCTCCGGCTAGAGTGAGAAGGGCGGCTTCAATCAGGAACTGAATCCAGATATCATGCTCTCTGGCTCCCAGCGCCTTGCGGATGCCTATCTCCCTCGTCCTCTCCAGCACCGATACCAGCATTATGTTCATCACCCCAATGCCCCCTACCAGCAGCGAGATGGCGGCAATGGCCCCCAGCAGAAGGGTCATGGTGCCGGTCGCTGCAGAGATGGTTTCGGCTATCTCCTGCATGGACATAATATTAAAGTCGTCATCGTCGAGGGAACCAAGCCTATGGCGGGAGTGGAGCAGGGTGGTGATCTCCTCAACGACGTAATCAGCTTTCCCTTCGTCGCTTACCGTCAGCGATATGGATGATACCACACGCTCGCCCTGGGCGGTCCTCGGCTGGGCGACCATCTGTTGCATAGCCGTCAGCGGGATAAAGATAGCGTCATCAGGCCCCCCCATCATCGCTTCATTGCTCTCCAGAACACCGACAATGCGGACAATGTTGCCACCCATTCGCATCTGTTGCCCTATCGGGTCGGTATCGCCAAAGAGCGTCTCTTTTACGTTGGAGCCCAGCACGGCTACCTTGGCGCCGCGCTGATAATCATATTCAGCGAAGAAGGCACCACTGGCAATCTCCAGATTATTCACATCCATATACTCTAGGGTTGTGCCAGTGACCGAGGCATTCATGTTCTCACCGCTGACCACCAGTTGTAGGTTGCTCGAGTAATAAGGAGCTACTGCCGATATGTAGGGGACCTGCTCGGCTATTGCCTCGGCATCTTCCATAGTCAGGGTTTGGGCGCTGCCGCCGACACTCCTGACCCCGCCAAAACCAACGCTCGCCCCGGGGCTGATGGTAACGAGGTCTGACCCCATACTTCCGATGCGTGATAGGATATCTTCTGTAGCCCCTTTTCCGATTGACATCAGACTAATCACAGCGGCTACACCAATAACAATCCCCAGGATGGTCAAAAAGCTGCGCAGCTTGTGCGTGACCACCCCACCCCAGGCCGTGGATAAAGGCTCAAACCACTTCTTCATAGCTTCTCCTCCGCCTCCACCTGGCCGTCCTTGATGTGTATTATGCGCTGGCAGTGGTGGGCGATGTTGGCATCATGGGTTATCATGAGCAGGGTAATGCCCTTCTCGGCGTGCAAGGCAGTGAGGATGGAGATTATCTCCTCGCCGGAGCGGCTGTCCAGGTTGCCGGTAGGCTCGTCGGCTAAAATCAGGGGCGGGTTCTTAACCAGCGCCCGGGCGATGGCGACTCTTTGCTGCTCTCCACCCGAAAGCTCGGTAGGACGGTGAGTAGCCCGCTCGGAGAGTCCGACCTTAGCCAGTGCTTCTATAGTACGGTGACGGTCACCTCCGCCGGAATACCTTAGTCCAAGCTCAACATTGGCCAGTGCCGAAAGCCGGGGCAGCAGATTAAAGGTCTGAAAGACAAAGCCAATCTTCTGTCCCCTGACCTTGGCCAGTTCGCCGCTGCTGAGGCGGCTGACCTCTCTATCATCTAAGTAGTAACTGCCCGAAGTCGGTTTATCCAGGCAGCCGATAAGGTTGAGCAGCGTCGTCTTCCCCGAGCCGGAGGGTCCCATAATCGCCACCAGTTCGCCCTTGTCAATGGTCAGGGTTACCCCCCTGAGCACCTCCAGCTCTCTCTTGCCCATAGGGTAGACTTTGCCTATATCCTGCAAATTAATCATCGGGGTGGCCCCATTCCCGGTATCATCATTCCACCTGGGGGTCCTCCTTGCTGGGTTGTTGTGGTAGAAACCGTGCCCTGGGTAACGACCACCTGTTCGCCTTCGCTTAGCCCTTCGGTTACCTCGGTGTACTGCCAGTTGCTGATGCCGGTCGTTACGGCGCGTTCTTCAATGGTGCCATCCGCTGACAGTACCTGAACGTAGCTTTGCCATCCCTGGGTAATAATCACCCCGTTGAGTACCAGCAGCACATCGGTTGCCTCTTCTATTATTATGCTCACGGTAACGGTGAGGCCTTCCCGGAGCTGAAAGTTTTCAAATGCGGCTTGCTGCTCTTCCAGCGCCTGCTGCATCTGCTGCTGCATCTGCTCCAGCATTGCCTCGGCCTCTTCCTGGGTCATCTGGCCCTCTTCAATTGCCTGTTTGATTGGTTCGGGAAGCTCGCCGGACGAAATATCCGGCATGGCCTCTTGCCGTTCCTGCATCAGCGCTTCCAGCGGCTCCAGCTCTACCTTAACGTAGTAGTTCACCACCCCCGACTGAATGGTGGCCGTCGGTGAGATGTGAGTAACTTTGGCCGGAATGGTGAGCGTTGTCATAGCATCTATCTGCACGATGGCATCTCCCCCCAGCTTTAGCTGAAAAATGTCCATCTCGCTGACCAAGATATCGGCTTCAAACTTGTTGGGGTCGGCAAGCTGCACGGCCACCGTGCCCGGCAGTACCTCGTCACCACCCTCAACGTTTACCTTGGTGATGAAACCATCAAAGGGAGCAATAACCTCAGGGCTTTTCTCCATGGCTTCCTCCAGCACCTTCTGGGCATTCTCAAGTCGGGCTTCGGCGAGTACAAGCCTTAGCTCCAGTATGTCTATTTCCTCGTCGTCAAAGTTGGTGGCATATACAATGTCCCCGGTAATAAGGGTGACCGTTTCCGCCTCCGCCTTATCCAGGGAAAGTTCAGCGTTTTCTAGGTTTATCTCTGCCTGAAGCAGGTCAAGCTCCAGATTGGTCAGCATATCATCCCATTCTGACGTGTCCAGTCTCGCCAGCAACTGTCCCTCTTCCACGGAATCGCCCCCTTCCACCAGGATTTCTTCCACCGTGATTGCTTCCGCCCTCCCCGGAATGTCAAAGGCGAGGTCTTCCATGCGGGACAAGGCCAGATTACCGCTGGCGGTGATATCCACGGTCAGGTCGCCTCGCTGCACGGTTGCTACCTGTTGCTCTGATGCTGACTCTGATTCAGAAGTACAGCTTAATGAGAGAATACTGACACTGCACAGTACCAGGGTTATCAGTAATATCTTTAATAGCTTCATTGTTATTTCACCTATACTTTTTGTTTTTAGAAACGGGTAGTGGCTTACAAAACACTTCTGACCCACAGTATGGCAGAAAATTGTTAAGAACTCGTTAAGCCGCATGGCATTAAAGCCGGGCAAATTGTGATTAACAGGAAATTAACATTTCGCTGGTATAATGAAGCCCGACTATGAGAATAAACAACTTCTGTGGGCTACTGGCGCTGTTACTGCTTTTTGTCTTGTTTTCCCCGCTACCAGCGCAGGCAGACTCGGCCCTAAAATGGGTAGAGGTGGACAAACCGGGAACCAGCGGTAACGTTGTTGTCAGTCCCTCTGAGGTCAGCGAAATCGCCATCGGCAGTAACGGCGTCCTTTACGCTGTAGACAGCCCAAACTCCAGAGTCTACCGCTCACTGAACGGTGGGGTAATCTGGGAAGATATCACCGACAAATTGGAAAGCAAGGGCGCTGGCTTACCTGCCAGTAAGATTGCCCTTGCCCCCGATAAGCCCGGCATCGTGGTGGTGGTTACCGATAATGGCGGCAGCGTCTATTTATCCACCGACGGCGGCATAAACTGGGCTGATACCGGTGTCCCCACTCTGCAGGGTGATATTCAGGCGATAGCTATCTCCAAAGGATATGCTCAGGGCAGTAAATCGTTTTGGGAGATTGCCATCGGCACTGCGGACTGGGGTGATGGCACCACCTCGGGCCAGGTCTGGGTTTATCAGATAGGGAAATATTGGACACCCTGGCAGAATCAGGGGCTATCTGTTGACCCGGACCCGCTAAATCCAGCCACCGGTGGTGAAGTTTCGGCGCTGGTCTATTCCCCTGGCTATCCCGATGATATGACCCTGCTGGTGGTGGCTTCTACCGGCGGCGATGTTACCGGCTATGAGAATAAGACCTATTTGTGCATTGGTAAGCGTGATACCGAGGCGGGAACTACCCTGTGGAACGAACTGCCCGGGTTTCCCACTCCGCCCTATCCGGTGGAGATTGCCGGCGCTGGTGACGCTATCGGCGTCTCCTTTGCCTCCTCCCTGGCGCTGCCTTCCAACTATTCCAGCCTTCAGCAATCGTCCCGGTGGCTCTTTGTCAGCTACGACCGGGAGCCGGATGCCGACGATAATGTCTACTTTCTTGAGGATACCCTTGTGGTTCGGCTGGATGTTGATGGTGTTAATCCCATTGATATCAGCAGCATCGCCTACCACGGGACAACCTCTTCTGGGGTGCTTCTTGCCGGCGATGTCAGCCCCACCGGTACCGGTACGGTCCAGGTGTGGCGGGCTACCGGGCCTTTCAATGCCGCTACGACTTGGGAACTGGCTACCGTGCCGCCCACCGGCCCGGGTAATGCCAAATTGGGCTGGAGCCATGACGGCCAGATAGCCTACTGCGGTACCGGCAAGACCGGCGGCGCTGCCTTGGACGAGAGCGCCTTTTCGGCCAGTGTGGACGGTGGTGATAAATGGCGGCAGTTGGGGCTTATAGATACGGAGATTATAATCGCTGATGTGGTCTCGGCGCCTGATAGTGAAAGCCTTTTTGTGACCACCTATAGTTCTTCCGGACCGGAAGGCATCTGGCGCAGCACCAGCGACCGGTTGGGTCGGTACTGGCATCGGGTGCTTACCCTGGATACCGCTACCGACGCTGTTATTTTGAGGTTAAGCTCCGATTACGATGATGACGATACTATTTACGCGGCTGAGGTGGGGGGGACTCTGATGGCGGTATCACACGACGGGGGCAGCTCTTGGGGCTGGCGTAGGGCGCCGGGGGTGGTGATTGATATGGTGGTTGAAGATGAGGAAACCGTTTATATTGCCCTGGCCGACGGCGTTATTAAGAAGGGCACCCAGGAAGGTCGCCTCTGGAAGAGCCAGGGGGATACCTATATAGCTGATATAAACATGTTGTTTCTTGCCGGTGAGGAGACCATTCTCATTGGTGGCAGAAACGGGAAGGTGGCTTATTCCACCGATGGCGGTGCCAGCTTCAGCCGAGTCCGTGATGTCATCGGCAGCGGCACCGGCGACGTCCAAGTGGTGGCTGATGCCAATTTTGAGGCGAATGGCATCATCTATGCCGCAACCAATGTCTCCGACGAGGGAATCTGGCGCTGGACTATCGGTGTTTCTGATGACTGGGAGCAGATTGACGAGGCTATCACCGGGCTGGGTGGGGGACAGCGCATCGCGGGTCTGGCTGTTGGTGAGGAAGGGACTCTCTACGCCCTGAGGCTGGAGCCAGCTAACGGCGCCAGCGGTGGCGTAGTCCGTTCGGTGAACCCGACCACCGCCGACCCTGCCGAGGTCGAGTTTGACCTGGTAAACCGGGGGCTGCCCGCCGGTGCCGCCTTTGACCCCACCACGCTTTTACCCACTCTGCCCTATCTCAAGCTGGCCGGGGATGCCGAGCAAAACCAACTCTGGGCTATAGATACGGCTAACCAGATTATCTATCGTTTTCGGGATACCCTGTGTAAGCTGGGGCCGACTCCCGCTGCGCCCCAGGAGGGAGATATAATAATTATTGATGGTGCCGGCTATATCAGCAGGCTCACTTTACAGTGGGAGGAGATAGCCGGGGCGAGAGAATATGAGGTGGCTATTTATTCAGATGCCGATGCCACTCGGGAGATATGGTCGGCAACCACCGTTTATACCGCCATAATTGCTACCGAGGGCGATAACCCGGTGCAGCTTGCCAGCGGCACCAGCTATTACTGGCGGGTCAGGGTTATTGAGCCGATAGAGGGTTTGTGGTCGGCGGTATATTCGTTCGCTTCTCCCCTCGGCATAGACGAATGGTCGCCCCTGGTGGCAACTGGCGGAGTATCTCCGCTGCCCGGCGCTAACGACGTGTCGGTAAGGCCGGCGTTTAGCTGGGAATCAGCTGACGGGGCTACCGGCTACGAGTTTGTCCTAGCCAGGGATAGCGGCTTTACCGATGTGGTGGTTGTCTTTTCCGGGGCTGATGCCCTGACCAGCGATGCCTGGAACTGCGACTTGGACCTTGAGTATTCCACCAGCTACTTCTGGAAGGTGAGAGCCGTCAGCACTGACAGTTATAGCGAGTGGGGTGATAACGCTTTTACCACTGAAGACGCCCCTTCGGAAATACTGCCATCCCAACCCACACCTGTTGTAATCGAACCGGCAACGATAATTCCAGCCTACATAATAGGGATAGTTATCGGCGTTGCCGCTGTCCTAGTTATTGCCCTGCTGGTCTTCATCGTCAGGACGAGGAGTTAGCCCGGGAGGGCTATTCCGCAACAGGGATGGTGAAGGCAAAGCGGCTGCCCTTTCCCGCTTCACTCTGGACTTCAATCCTGCCGCCGTGGGCCTCCACCAGCCGTTTGGCGATGGTCAGCCCCAGGCCGCTGCCGCCGGTGGCCCTGGTGCGGGACTTGTCCACCCGGTAGAAACGCTCAAAGATATTGGGCAGCTCTTCAGCCGGGATACCCTCGCCGGTATCGGTCACGCTTACCTCTACCAGCTTGTCCCGCTGTTTAGCCGCCACCGTGATGGTGTCTCCCTGGCTGGTGTGCGCCGCCGCATTTTCCAGGAGATTACGCAGCACCTCGCCGATGCGGCGCGAGTCAATATTCACCGGCGGCAGCTTTTCGGGCAGTTCCACGGCCAGCGACAGCCCTTTTGTCTTCTCCTGGGCTTCCACCGCCGCTGCCGCCTGCCTGATTAGCTCCCCGATGTCTTCCGGCTGGCGCACCAGCTTCAGTTCGCCGGCCTCAGCCAGGCTCAGTTCCTGCAGGTCATCAACCAGCCGTGACAGCAGCGATGCCTCTTCGTAGAGGGAATTAATGTTCTCTTTATCCGGTTTCATCATACCGTCACGGAGTGCTTCCATATAACCCTGGATATTGGAGAGGGGGGTTCTGAGTTCGTGGGCAACGTCAGCCACCATATTCTTCCGCAGCTTTTCGGCGCGCTCCAGGTCACCGGCCATGGAGTTAAAGGTCTGTGCCAGTTCTCCCAGTTCACCTTTGTCCTTAATCTGCACTCTCTGGGAAAAGTCTCCCCGCCCCAGCCGTTCCGATGCCAGGGTAAGGGCTTTTATCGGTGCTAGAGTCCGCCGTGACAGGAAGAAAGCCAGTGCCACGGCAATAGCCACCGCCACCAGTCCCCCCCAGATGAAGAAGCGGCCTATTGCCAGGTAAAGTACCGGTGCTGAAGGAGGGGGTGGTTGACTAAAGCCGGCTCTGGGCAGCAGTTCCGGGCTGGTGTAAAGGGTGCCGATGGCGTCCCCTCCCCACAGAAATGATATGACCCTGCCCGGCGCATCAGCCTGGTACGGCTCTCCCAAGAGGTCTCCCTGCGAATCAGCAATCACCGTGCCCTGATTATCGGTCAGTATAATCCGCCACCCGTGGAGGTTGCCCCATTGCTCGATGAAGGGTTGAATGCCCTCCCAGCTGCCCTGCTGGTAGTAGTACTGGGCCAGCTCAAATTCTATCCTGCCAACCTGCATATCCTCAACTCTTTGTTCAAATTGGCCAATTTCACTCCGGGTGGTCCGGTAGATAAAGAAGAAAGTGGCGCCGATGGTGACCACTACCACCAGGGTGAAAGCCAGCAGGAGGCGAAACTGCAGACTATGTATCACTTGCCGCCTCCGTCAGCTTGTAGCCGGCGCCGTAGACTGTCTTGATATATCTGGGGTGGCCGGGGTCCGGCTCAAGCTTTCGCCGCAGGTTGAGGACATGAACGTCAATGGTGCGGTCAAAGCCCTCAAAATCGTGGCCCAGGGCGTTCTCAATAAGCTGCGCCCGGCTGAACACCCGGCCCGGTTCCTTGATGAGAGCCGCCAGCAGCTTGAACTCAACGGTAGTTAGATTCAGGGGCTTTCCTTCTAGGAACGCCTCATGTTTGAGAAAGTTCACGGTAAGCTCTCCGTGCTTAATTTCGGCGGGGCCGCGTTCCCCCGGCAGGCGCCTGAGCACGGCTCGCACCCTGGCTGCCAGCTCTCTGGGGCTGAAGGGCTTGGTTATATAATCATCAGCGCCCAGGTCCAGGCCTACCAGCTTGTCCTGGTCGGTAGTTTTGGCAGTAAGCATAATAACCGGCACATCGGATTCAGTTCTGAGGGTGCGGCAGATCTCAAGCCCATCGATGCCAGGAAGCATAAGGTCCAGGACAATAAGGTCGGGGTATCCCTCCCGGGCCAGGCGCAGGGCTTCTATACCGTCATAAGCCGTAATAACACGGTAGCCGTCCCGTTTCAGGTATAGCTTAACCAGTTCCACCGTTTTGGCGTCATCGTCAACTACCAGAACCCTTTTACCTGCCATTCCTACTTTCCAAATATTCGCCCCAGTATTTAATGTTATAACACAATTATTAAGAAATTGTTAATAATAAAGGAGAGGGGATTACTCCCCTCTCCTGATAACGCTTTAGCCAAATTACAGGTAATAAAGCCTGGTTAGTTACTCTACGGGCATGGGGGGCAATCTGTCCCCGCCCTGGAACCTGCCGCCGTGCCCGCCAAATGGTCCCCCACCGCCGGGAGCCATAAAGCCAGGTCCAAACGGTAAATCTTCAGGCCTTGACTCCCACCAATCTTGAAGCTCCTGAGCCTGTGTTTTGTCAAGTACGCCGTTCTCTACCATCTCGGCGAGACGGGCCTCCATAGCGGCTGTGTGCATCTCACTCTGGGCCTGGACAAAGGCCTTTTGCAGTTCCTCGGCGTTGATGGCTGTGCCTGTGTTATCTTCGTAGATTGCACAGACTTTTTCCAGCAGAGCCGCATGTTGAGCCTCAGGCTGATTTGCATCCTCATCACCATTTTCCTGGGCAAGGACTACTCCTCCTATGCTCACAATCGCTAATACAGCAGCCAACGCCAATACAATAATAAACTTCTTGGTTGACCACATATCGGTTTCACCTCCTTCCCATTTTTATCTTTATGGTTAGAATTGTAGCAGCCAAATGCTAAAATCCGGTTAAGAATTGGGGTAATCGGTTCCTGTTTAATAGTAAGGAGAAAAACCAGGGGCAGGTATGTGGCGGTCACATTTGCTTGTTCTGCTACCAAATTGCACAAAATGGCTTTTTGTTACTTGCTAATGTGTTTGTAATCTTTCATAACGAAAGCCCATACTTCCCACGATGTTGCGCTTTCGACTTTCTTTATTCTAATCCTTTCAAGTCCATCATCCTCTGCCTCCCTAGCAATACTCTCCGCCGCCTTCCTGCTTTTTACAGTTGATATTACTTTGTAAATCTTACCTAACGCCATTCTGTATTTACCTCCGTTCAACCTGGATTCTAGGGGCTAGGGTTGAATAGTGTCGAGATAATTGTCAATGGTTATCGCCACCAAATAACAATGCAATGCATAGTACGACCAAAATAACTTTGCAGGAATTCATACCTCATTCTTTGGCTATTATCGGAAATTCTACAAAGAATGTAGTCCCTTTGCCCGGTTTGCATTTGGCGTATATCCTGCCACCATGCTCGATTATAATGCCATGACAGACGCTAAGCCCCAGCCCGGTGCCGCCCTTTTCTCCCTTGGTGGTGAAAAAGGGGTCGAAGATGCTGTCGAGGTGTTCAGCGGGAATACCGGGCCCATCATCAGTAAAAGTGGTCCTGACATAGCTCTTATTTTCCTCGGTCTCGATGGTGAGCTTTCCGCCACTGTTTGCCTCGGTCATGGCCTGTTCGGCATTCAGAATGAGGTTTAAAAATACCTCCTGTATCTGATGGAAATCGAGTATTATCTTTGGCAGGCCGGGAGCTAGGTTGGTTATAACTTCAATATTGCTGGCTTTCAGTTCATAAGCCCTCAATTCCAGAGCGCTTTGTACAATATTATTTAGGTCCGAATATTCCTTCTTTGGCTGGCGGCGGCGGGCGAAGGTGAGGAGGTTTTGCACTATCTTAGCGGCTCTTTCGGCTTCGCCATATATTTTTCTCAAGTCCTGGTTAGTTTCTTGGTCGGAGCTTTTTCTCAGCAGCCGCTGGGAGAAGCCCAGTACGCCGGTAAGTGGATTGTTTAGCTGGTGGGCAACACCGGCGGCCAGCTCGCCGATAGAGGCAAGACGACTGGAGAGATAAAGCTCTCTTTGCAACTCTTTTTCCCTCTCCTCTGCCTGCTTGCGCTCGGTGATGTCGCTGTATATAACATATACGCCTACTGTCTTGTTATCAAAATGGATAGGGTAGCCAAGCGCAGAAACATCTATCAGGCTGCCATCTTTATGTTTTCTCACCGTCTCTTTCCGAGCGGCTTTTCCATCAAGAGCAGTCCGAGACAAAGTCGCCGCTTCCTCGACACAGTCCCCAGGAATGATAAGTTCATTAATAAACAAATCTTTGATTTCTTCAGCCTGATAACCAAAAAGCGTCTCAAACCCCCTATTGATTTGAACCACCCGGTCAATATTATCCAGCATAACAATAGCATCAGGGGAGTTGTCAAACAGCTGCTGGAAGTAAGCTTGTTGAAGCTTGAGCGCAGCCTCAGCCTGCTTGCGCTTGGTGATGTCTCTGGCGATTGTGACGTGACCAACCAGATTGCCAGAAGCATCCTTTAGTACGCTGGTACCCAACTCGCCTGGAAACTCAGAACTATCTGTTCTAAGTAGGGTGTATTCCACGCCCCTCAATGCTCCCTGTTTTAGGGCTCGCCGCATGTTCTTAGCTATCCTTTCGTGGTCGCAAGGGGCAACGAGTTCCGAGGCACTTTTCCCCAAGAGTTCTTCCCTGGAACTGAAGCCATGCATCTCCACCGTTCTTTGGTTCACCTCGGTGATAATGCCTTTCAAATTGATAACTGATATCCCATCGGCGACAGATTCAAATGTTTTCCGTAACGCTTCCTGACTCTCCCGCAGCGCCTCCTCTGCCCGCCTGCGCTCCTCCACTTCTTGCTGACTCTCATTATACAACCGTACATTTTCCAGGTTAGTGCCCATTTGGTTGCATATAGTAGAGATTAACTGCTTATCCTCACTATTGTAGGGTTGTTCCGAGAGCTTTTTACCCATAATGAGTATCCCTGATAATTGACCGGTAGGTGCCTTCAGGGGGGAAATAAGCTCTGCCCCTAGCCGTTCTAAGGTTTCCATTTCTTTGGAGGTAGTGGCCTGTAATTGAGGAATGATTTCAATATCCTCGTACGATAGCATGCTATTAGAGCGCTCCAACCACTTGACTAAGACACCCCCATTTTTCAAGTGAATGACAGGGGTAGGGTTATTCGCACCAGTGGAGGATGACGTGGTGAAGTCACTGCTAGGGGGCAATGGTTGTAAAAGATAGACATTTGAACTCCGTAATGCCTTGGCAATTAGATTGACCATAGTAGAGCCAAGCCTGGCAGAGTCGGTGAGGCTCTGAGTCTGCTGGCTGAAGGTTCCTAGGGCCTGGAGGTAATCATACCTATCCCGATAGAACCACCGGTCGACCCACCGCTGAACCCATTGCCATAAGTGTGGCAAGGCAAAAGCTAGCACGATGGCGACGATAAAGTAAGCCCATGAGGGGAAGTCTCCTTCTTTAAATACCTTGGTGGTCAGCAGGAAGATAGCCACGAAGGGAACAGCAATCACAGCGCTGGTCAAAACGTAAGCAGTCCCCTTGCGTAGGACCACGCGGATGTCTAGCAGGTTGTGTCTCACAATGGCTACTGTGACTAATAAACAGAAAATTATGTTGCCAATTATTAAACCTGGGTATAAGGGCAACCCAAATGTCGGTAGAATATCAAACATCCCACCAAAAAACATAAAAACGACTCCCAGAATAATATACGCGATTCGGTTTTTATGCTCGGCGTTAAGCAAAGCTCTATAGCTCTTAACAAGGGCTAAAAGCGCCATGAGCATTATTGCAAAGCTAAATATTGCGATGACAGGAAAAACAGGCCCAAAGATGGGAGCATAACCGTATGGTTTTAACTGCATACCTTTATGTACTAGGTCAGTCGGAATTAAAAAGATGAAAAGAAAACAAATTAGATATAGTAAAGGTATAAACCACCTTCTAATTTGTGTGAGGGTATACCGCACAGCAAAATGATATAGTAACACCCCTATAAAGGGCCCCACTGGTATTAGGAGGTTTTCCCAGTAATAGGCATGTTGCAGATCAGGACTTGCCCGCATACCGAAAATAAGAACTCCCCAAACAGCTAGACCTACGAGGAAGAGAGAGAACAAACGATGAGTGATATTTTGAAAATTCCTTCTTAAAACTACCACTATTAGCGATAGGCTGAAAATAACCTGTAATAAAGGAAACAGCAAATGAGTGCTCATGGTTATCCTTGATATACCTTCCTACTTGAGATTAATCAGTTCTTTGATAATAGCGTCAGAAGGATTCATATGAGAAGGCTTGAGGTGAGCCAGGTCAGCCCCGGACCTCTGCTTTTCCTCATAGTATCGTTGGAAGCTACCTACCGGAAGAAGGCTCACCCTTAGCGGATGGATGTCCAGCATACTTTCTAAATCTCTATAGTTGTGGTCAATATCCGCCAGCTTCTGGTGGATCATTCTCTCTAACTCCTGGGCTTCTATTTCCTTCTTCAGCTCGATGTAGAGGTGCATAATTGGTTTATCCTGCTCATATTCCTTTCGGATGCACCAATCTTCGTACTTTATTCCCGTGTTAGCAATTGCTTGCCAGACTGTCTTTTCATCCATTCTGGTAAAACCGGCGATATCGATAAGATCATGAACGCGACTGTCAAAAACGATCTGGGGAAGTCTAATTCCTGCCTCCGCGTCTTCTAAAGCAACTACCTTGATAATGTCACCGAGCCTGTATCTCAGAAAAGGCATTCCCCAAAGATTGGTGATGATTACCTCGTAGGTCTCTTCCGGTTTAACCTCGTCCAAGAGTACTGTAGAGGGATGGTAATCTTTGTCGTCTCGACTCTTGAGCCACTCTACTTCAGGGACGAACTCAAGAAAACTGCAAAAGGGAACACAAGTCATACCCTTCTTGTTCCAAGCCTGTGTCGCTATGACTCCGCTTTCTGTCGCAACATAGACTTCCAATGGCTCCTTGCCCCAATATTTTATCAACTGCTCCCTATAAATATTGGTGTCCATTCCGTAGCACAGGAGCCCTTTCAAGGGCCACAGATCCTTTGGTAATAAAGCCCTCTTGGCTCTCTTGCTCCGTAGCCAAGCCATTACGAGGCGCAACATTATCGGCGGTTGTAGCATATGTCGATTAAACTTCAACTGTCCTGAGCTTTCGGTAAAGCGTTCTCCTATCTTAACCAGAACGCTGGTTAGCGAGGTTAAGAAATCAACCCCGGTACGCATAGCTATCTGTAAACCAGCCTGAGTTCGCTCCGCAAAATCTACGTTTTCATACTTATCAGGTGGCGGGATAAGCTGAGCTCCAATTTTTTCGGCTAGAAGAGGGGCCATGATCCCTGAGAAATAAGGGGACGGAGGAAGATTATGCAGTGTCCTCAGGCCCCATTTAATATTAACTTCACCCTTTCTATCGGCACAAGCCAAGATTGCCATTGCAGTACCAGCATTACCGATCCATTCTATAGCGCTCTTAGTAAAGGGTGCCCATTTAAACGTACCTCCCCTACCTGAGGTATGAGCCCACCAGTCAGGTTTAACCGCAAGACCATCCTCATTCTTATTGTTGAGGTAATCTGCATAATCCTCGTAGGTGGTTATAGGAACAAGCTGGCGGAATTCGGATACGTCTTTGGGCTTTTTCGGCATGAACTTCTTGGCCAGAGGACTGTCATAGACCAGCTCAATCTGTTCCATTAGTAGCTGTTCTTGTATTTCCATGAATTCATGGAGAGAAAGGTCAAGAAACCCGCAGTATTTCTGCCAAATCCTTTTATGGTCCCCGGTTTTGAACAGTTCGTCCTTTTTTATCATAAGACTAGCTCCTCTTTTTTAATGTGACGAATTTGCAGTGCTAACGGGTAGAAAAGTGTTGACAGCGGTAATGATGTCAGATTCATCGAAAGGTTTATTCATGAGTCCGAAGGGAGCTTGGGCCAAAGCCCGAGCCATAACATCACTATCGGGGTAGCCAGTTATGATAATTACGGGTAATCGGGGCTTGGTGGTCTTTATCTGGCGGAAGAACTCTGCTCCGTCCATACCAGGCATTTTGAGGTCAAGAAAGACCATGGCGAAATCCCGCTGCTTTAACAGTTCTAACCCCTTGAGGCCAGTCTCAGCAGCTACTACTTTGTGGCCTAACTCCTCTAATGTCTTCTTGAATAGTGAGCGAATTATTTCCTCGTCATCAACAACAAGTATATTTGCTCCGGTTCCTACTGGCTTTTGAAGTAGCCACTTATCAATCGAGACCTTGTTAAACCTCCATTGTTGGCCTACCTTGGTTGCAGGGATTTTACCTTGCTTTAACAGCCTATATATCGTCTTCTTACCGACTCGCAAATAACCCGCTACTTCCTCACCAGTCATAAGCTTTGCCATATTGTCTTCCCTTCCTCAGTAATATACGATTAGGTGCTGAACCTGTTTTTAGGAATGTTGGGTCTTGTTGACACTTATTGTCCCTTGAAGGGACTGTAGTCTATCATCAACTTATTGGCAAGTCTACTAACGCTGACTACTAGGCATTCTTGCCCCATGTTTCCCCTTGTTAACTCTATTAATCTTCTCCATTTGGCGAATATCAGACTAAGCCATATGAGAGTCTGGTTATCACGAAAATTTTGTCCTTGGAATTTTAGCTCCCCCTCTGCCCCGCCGAGGGATGTTCAACCGAGGCAGAATAGAGGGATGCCCAGACCTGTAAGACGAAATAGTAATTTACTACTAAATTACTATTGATATAGTCTTTTGGATGCATCCAAATAGCCGTGACAGGTGAAGCGGTTAAGAAGCCCACCCAGAGAAAAAGGTTGGGCCAATCTAAAAAGGGGCTAGTTTTGGCTCTCAGTGCGTCCCGAACGGCTCCCGGCCCGTCCTAGTCTGTAGAAGAAGCCTCCTCATCGTTATGTGGCTGAAAATAGTCGGCTACTGATTTTAGGATATTGATAATGAGGTCCCTTGCGTTCTCGGGCAATTTATCTATTTTAGCAAAATAAAACTTCAACCGCGGGTCGGTTAATGGCACTTCCGGACCGTAGTCCATGTCTTCTAGCAGGCCGGCCAGCTGCCATACGTATTCTCTTCTAACACCAAGATAATCAGCAAGGCGGTTCAGCGAAAAAATACTTGGCTGATATTTTCTGCTTATAAGGTTATGAAGTGTTGCCGGGCTGAGGCCGGCAGCAATAGACAAACCCCTCAGCGACAATCCCTTCTCACTACACTGTTGCCGAACGAAATCTTCGAGTTGCTGCGACGCCAAAAGTATACTCCTTCATGAATATTCCCGTAGTCATTTTAAAACATACTGCTATATAAAACTGCATTTTTGGCCGTAAAAATGTATACGTTGGATGTTAGATATGTATAAAGTCGTAGTCATTTTGTACTATAGAGTTCAGGACTATCGTTCTATTGACGCCGGAAGGAGACTAACTTACACTTAAAGTATCTACGACGGTAGCTACTTACAGCGACGGTAGTAGCTACCTACAAAAGAAGCCGAGAGGCGGGTGGTAGCAAATCTCGGCTTACAAGGAAGTGACGGGGTCAATATAACCTCATCACATTTGAATTCTATCACAGTGGTAAAAATCTAACAAGAAAGGAGGTGCTCTAATGAAGAAGCTGCAAAGCTTATTCCATCGGGACCAGCGCGGTTTCACTCTTATTGAGCTACTGATAGTGGTGGCCATTCTCGGTATCCTAGCAGCGGTCATCGTCCCCAACCTGGCCGGCTTCCTCGGCACCGGCAAAGTCGCTGCCGCCAATACCGAGGTGGCCAATGTTGAGTCAGCCGCACTCGCCTGGTATGCCGACCACGACGGAACCTGGCCTGGCAGTTCCACTGTCTTGGTGGCTGACTACATCAGCGGCGAAACGACGTATGCTACTTACTCATTTGATACTTGGGGCAAGGTAAAGGATCCGGTGCTAAAAGAGGGAATAACCGGTGTTAAATGGGTCGCTGACGACCATGAGTGGCAAAAGAGTTAAAATCTCCGTCTTGGTTTGGAGGGCTTCGGACTAGGACAAGCTATGATATTGGTAGGCGGGCTCTGCCAGGGGAGACCGGGGCGAAAACAATCAGCAGTTCCCCTCCCGTTGCAGTTCCGGGCATAATCGGGCAGGTGGCATCCCGTTACCAAATATAGAGGGGGCCGAGATGAAGTCTCGCCCTCTCTATATTTGACCTCTGTGGCTACACAAAAGCCTCTTTTGTGACCTAAGCAACGAAACAAGCTTTTGTTCAGCTACTCATATCATGCTCACGAGATACAACGTCTATCCTCCCAAGTGTTATAATGCTTTAAGCCCGTGTTAATGGGGAGAAAACAAGTATGATAAAGAAACACGACAATAAAAAAGAGACATTCAGTGCGAAAACACCACTTCTTACCGCGACTTCTATAGGAAAGCATTTTGAAATATCTGCGAATAGGACCAACTCTATTTTATCTGAACTTGGATGGATTAAAAAGGACGTCAAAGGTTGGCTAGTCACAGAATCGGGGAAAAGGGTGGGGGGCTTACAGACGAAGGATAGAGCCTCTAGAATACCTTATGTCCGTTGGCCTAAGCCAATTATAGATAATAGGATTCTCGTTTCCAGTATTCGTGAGGTGAAAGGTGAAATAATTGGTGTGAGCTAGGACAAAGTTCAAAATAAAGACGATAATGAAGTTGAATTTAGAGATAAATTCAAACCAACTCTCAGAGCTACTGACGGGCACTATGTCAGATCTAAAGCTGAACTGCTAATCGATAATTGGCTCTATATGTCTGAACTAGTTCATGCCTATGAAAGAAGGCTACCTGTCGAAGAAGAGATATATTCCGATTTCTATATTCCGAAGGGCAAAGTATACATTGAATATTGGGGCTATAGTGACGAGCCTAAATACTCTGCAAGAAAACAGAAGAAACTAGAGATATATCATAAATATAATTTTCACCTTATCGAGCTTACGGACAAAGAAGTGCAGAATCTTGACGACACATTACCCAGATTACTTTTGGCATTTGGCATTAGCACAGACTGACTTCGTTTCTTGCCATTTATCGTGTCACAAAATGGACAATTGTGTGGTAAAGAGCTGTGGCAACTGTCACCCCATCAATACTACCCGGCCAGACATACCTAGAAACTGGAAGGAATCACTCTGATACCTCTTGCTGCCCTCTAGAACTCAAGGATTCTAGTGATGTCTCACGTTACAAGCCTTTGCACACCCTCCGTCACCTTGGTTTCCAGGGCGTGGAGCAGTTCTTTCTTTTCTTCCTTAATGCCCTTGGGCTTGGTTATGCTCTTGACCATATCATTATTCACCCGGAGGCTTTGGCCGTTACCTGTGTCTGGTTCAGGGCGCGGTTTATCATCTTCTTCAGTTCTTCAATATCCAGAGGCTTGGTGATGTGCGGTACCCCGGCTTTTTCCAGAAAGCTGCGGGTGGTGCCTTCCATGACATCACCGGTGATGAACATGACTCTCCGTGTCAGCGCCGGGGCCATTTTTTCTATTTGCTGGTACAGCTCGATGCCGCTCATGCCCGGCAGTTTAATGTCCAGCAAAATAAGGCTGTACCTTTCCGTATTGAGCCGCTCCAGGGCGGTATCAGCGTTGTTTATTGTTTCTACGCTGTGTCCCATGTCGGTTAGCAGGCGGTGGAGGAAAGTGAGAATGGCCGCTTCATCATCTACCACCAGTATCTTGGCTCCCCGTGGTTTCTGGGGCTCTTTTTTGGTCACCCTGGCTTTGCCCGCCTGGGCGGGCTCGGCTACTATGGGTAGTTCAATAACGAAGGTAGCTCCCTTGCCTGATTCGCTCTGGGCGTATATCCTGCCCTTGTGCTGGGTGATGATACCGTGGCAGATGCTTAAGCCTAAGCCTGTCCCCTTACCCACCTCTTTGGTGGTGAAGAAGGGGTTGAATATCTTGTCCAGGTTTTCCGGGCTTATCCCGGCGCCGTCATCAATGAAGGAGGCCCGGATTTTACCGTCTATCCTTTCCGTTTTGACCAGCAGCTTGCCCTTGTTGTGTGCCTTGGTCATAAAGTATTCGGCGTTGAGGACAATGTTGAGGAATACCTGCTGGAGCTGGCCGGCGTTGGCCGTGGTGAGGGGCAGGTCGGGGTCTAGCTGGGTTTCAACCTCAATGTTATTCACCTTCATCTCGTAGGCGCGGAGTTCCAGGACCCTGGTTGTGATGTCGTTGACAGCTACATATTCTCGTCCCGTTTTGTGCTGGCGGGCGAAGATGAGCAGGTTTTCCACAATCCTGGCCACCCGCTGGGCTTCGCTGTGAATTACCTGCAGGTCCTGCTTCATATCATTGGGGATGTCCCGGCTGAGCATCAGGTGGGAGAAACCGATGACGCCGGTGAGGGGGTTATTTATCTCGTGGGCGACGCCGGCGGCCAGCTGACCGATTGAGGCCAGTCTGCTGGCCAGGTTAAGCTCCTGCTCAAGTTGCTTCTCCCTCCCTTCTGCCTGCTTACGCTCGGTGATGTCTCTTATAATAGCCACAGTACCCTCTATTCCGTTATCTTTCTTTATTAAGGTGGTATTTGCTTCAACAAACGCTTTACTGCCATCTTTACGGGTGATTTCTAGCTCAATTTCAGGTATAACCTTACCTTCGATTGCCTCACTGAATTTATCAAGAAGCCTTTGCCGATCCTTAGAGTCGAAAATGCTAATCTCATTAAAACTCGTCCCTATCATTTCATCCCGCTGATAATCAAAAATTTCTTCTACTTTTCTATTTACATCAAAAATATTTCCATATTTATCGATGGCAATAATCCCATCACTGACACTCTCGAAAAGGTTTCGGTATCTCTCTTTACTCTCCCGCAACGTTTCCTCCGCCTCAGCAAGTCTCTTCTCGGTATCTAGCTGTTCAAGCACTGAATTTACGACTCGGGGTAACATATCAATAAATGTTCTGTCTTTCACCACATAGTCTCGTGCACCAAGCTTCATCATCTCGACCGCTATTATTTCGTCGCCGTGGCCAGTCATGACGATGAATGGGACGCTATGCTGCCGCTCAGCTAGAGTTTTGATGAATTGCTTACCAGTCATGTCCGGTAGGTTGTAATCCAATAGGATTAGTGTAACGGGGTTATTGGCTATCCAGCAAATGGCTTCAGTTCCATTCGGAACGCCTTTCGTATTAATGTCAGCATGACTAAGGTGTTTCTGAACCAAGCTCAGTAAAGCCTCATCATCCTCAACCACAAGGATTGTGTGAGGCAACTGTATCTCATCTACACTGTTGGCAGTCCCACACTCGTTTTCCATGCTTTGAATTCCCCCTTGATTTTTGGCACCTCCACTACCAAGAGGAAGAGACCCAATTGCCTAATAACTTCAATAAACTTGTTGTAATCAACAGGTTTGGTGATATAGTTGCTACAGCCCAAAAGGTGGCACTCTTCAACTTCTCGGGGATCATCTGTTGTGGTAATCATGGTTACAGGAATCTTGGTCAGCTCTGGGTCTTGTTTTAACTGGCGGAGGACTTCGACTCCGTCAACTTTAGGCATGCGAATATCAAGCAATAGAATATAACCTGCATCTGGTGCACGATGAGGCCCTTTTCCCTTCAGCAGTAAGAAGTCCAGGGTTTCCTGGCCATTTTTGAAGCATATTATCTCATTGGTGATGCCAGCACGCTGCAGGTTCTTTACGATTAATGATTTATGCCCTTCATCGTCCTCGGCGACAATTATAACTACCTCTTTTGTCAACATTTCACTGCTCCTTTCATTAAGACCTAAGCCGCTGGTAGAGACACAAAGAACTTGCTTCCTTTACCCAATTCAGATTCAAGCCATATCTTCCCATAGTGCCGGTCAAGGATTCTCCGAACGATGGTCAGCCCCAATCCCTCTCCGGAGCTAGACCCGGGATCAAGGCGCTGAAATATTTCAAACACTTTTCCGTAATGTTCTGGCTCAATGCCGATACCATTGTCCTCCACACAAAATATCACTTGACTGTCCTCTTTCCTGCCGGAGACCCTGATGATGCCGGGCCGGCTGGGGTCAAGGAATTTTAATGCATTATCTATTAGATTGGAAAAAACCTGGTTAATCTGTGTGTTGTCGCCACGGCAGGAGGGTAGGCCCTCAACCTCCAGCGTTACTTCCGCCTCCTTAATATTAAACTCGAAGGCGTGGATGATATCAGCCATAAGTTCATTCATGTTCAGGTTTTTGACAACCAGCGCGGCGCGCCCCAAGCGTGAGAGCCGCAGCAGTCCGGAGAGCAGCAAGTCTATTTTTGATGTACTGGCGAGGATATATTTGAGCGCGGTGGGAATATCTTCATCCATGGGTACGGCAAGCTTCTCAGCTACAGTCGGAGGAATATCCCCACCTTGAGTTGCTGAGCGCACTTCTTTCAAGGACTGCTCCAATTCCCTGGTGAAACCCTGAATATTCACCAGCGGCGACCGTAAGTCATGCGAGGTTACATAGATAATCTGCCCCAGTTCCTTCGTCTTATCTTCTAAGTTCCGTAGCAGTTGTTCACGCTCTTGCTCCAGCCGCTTGCGCTCGGTGATGTCCCGGCACACGCAGAAGACCAGCTTCTGACCGGCACACACGGCCCCATTGGTGCTGATTTCAACGTCAATGGTCGTACCGTCCTTGCGGCGATGGTACGTCTCGAAGTGGTCGCCGGCTTCGTCAACACTGCGGACCATCTCGAGCAGTTTCTCGCGTGGCCACTGGGTATCCCAATCCCACATGTGGAGCTCGGCGGCCTCCTCGGGGGTGTAGCCGAGCATCTCGGCAAATCGCTTATTGGCCTCATATACCTTGCCGTTCTGGTCGAGGATGACGATACCGTCCCGGGACTGGTCGATTAGGATGCGCCGCCGGGTGGCTTCATCGGCCAGCGCCTGCTCGGCCTTTTTGCGCTCGGTGATGTCCTCAACCATCCCTAGCACTACCTTTTTGCCGCCAACACTGGTTAGCTTGGTACGAATTTCTACAATGCTTTTAGTCCCGTCTTTCCTTTTCAGTACGAAAAAGTCAGGACCGGTTGCTTTGCCAAGCTTGCTTAGGGCGAGCAATTTTATGGCTTTGCCAACCCCCTTGGGGTCGAGCAGTTTTAGTTTAAGGAAGCTCTTGCCTAACAACTCTTCGCGCTTGTAACCTATTATTTCTTCAGCCTTCTTGTTTCCGTAAAGAAACGTTCCCCTAAAATCATTGAAATAAATACCTATGGGAGCATCCTCGGCCAGGATTTTATACTTCTCTTCTGACTCTTGCAGCGCTTCCTCAGCCTGTTTGCTCTCGGTGATATTCCTTTTGGTTGCTATCGCCATTTCTGCTTTGCCTCCCTGTCAGGAACTGGTTTGCGCTGTCTTCAGTAGGCGGTGGTGCAGAGGGCTGCAGCATGTTGCCTGGCTTTGTCCAGCAGGTCCTCCGGGTTGAAGGGCTTGGTTATGTAGGCGGTGGCGCCCATCTCCTGGCTAAGCTGGCGGTTAAGTTCGTGGCCGACGCCGGTGAGCATGACCACGGGGATGCCCTTGGTTTGCTCGCTGTTCTTGATGGCGTAGCATGCGGTGTAGCCGTCCAGCTTTGGCATCAGGATGTCCATCAGGACCATGTCGGGCTGCTCGGCGCGGGCGGCGCTTACCGCTTCTTCGCCGTTGCTGGCTTCTATTACGGTGAACTCCGGCTCCAGGATATCCTTTACCAATAGTCTGATGTAGAGTTCGTCATCGGCAACTAGGATTTTCTGCTTGTCGTTCATTGGACTGTCTCCTTTCCTGTAACCGCTTATTGCGTCCATTTTTTTAACCTATTGATAGGATAACGCACGCGCCGTTAAAAACTCATAAAATGGGAATAAGATACTCATAAGGGAAGAGTCAGAAAAGCATCAGTGCCGCCTGCGATTACAGGCGGCAGTAACTTAGGCTCTAGCGTGCAGCGAAACGGTACTACATGGGTCACACAATTCGCTATCTTGTGCAACGCGGGCTCACTAAACAATATGAGTGTTTGTTAAATACGCCTTGACAGACAGCCAACATTCTAAGCTTTTGTTCTATATCATTAAAAAGTCTACTCGCCAAGAACAAAACTAAATAGCTACTTTGCTATTACTTCAATTCATACCGACCAGAACCTACACTCTCAAATATTTTCCCCTTGTTAGAATATAATCGGCCTGCCATAGTTGCTGCTGGACGTTTACTGTCGCTGATAATTAGCTTTTTTCTTATGGCGATTTCAACAATTTCCTTTGGTCTAAGTGGTCTTTTCTCTGACCGCAATACCTCTACGGCAGCTTTCGTAAAACTTAACTTACCCTTCGTCTTTGACACGAGATAACCTCCTGTTATCACTAAACTATTCTAGCTTGAATGCTAGCCTCAATTCGTTTAACTGCTGCATCATAGTATTCCTTTTCTAGCTCAAAGCCAATAAACTTGCGCCCTAGACTAATCGCTGCCACCCCAGTTGAGCCTACTCCCATAAATGGGTCCAACACGGTATCGCCTTCATTCGTGGCCATCTTTATTACACGTTCCAGCACCTTGACAGGCTTCTGAGTAGGATGACCGGGATTCTTCAATCTTTCTTTGCCCATACATATTGGGGTTTCTATGAAATTGTGCATCTCTTTCTGGCTGGAGAAGTTCCAGACGTGTCCCTTGTTCCAGACACAGATTATTAGCTCACAGCTATTAAGGAAACCGGCTCTCCGAATCTTAGGCACTGGATTAGTTTTGTGCCAAACCATGTATTGAAAGGTGTCAAATTCAGGGTCAAACACCTGATGCCATTTACCCATGAGGTTATAACTGGTGAAAGCAAAGATGTTCCCAGTAGATTTTAACACACGCTTGAACTCAGGCAACCATTCGGCAGGTTCAAAGCTATTCATGTCCCACTCAGCCAAGTCATTATTGATTGTTTTGTGCCACGACAACTCCATGTTCCCTGTGGAATAGCCACTCAGATTATATGGAGGGTCTGTCAGTAACAGGTCTATTGAATGGTCTGGTATCTCTTTGATTAAACAACGGCTATCGCCTAATCTAAGAATAGGTTTCTCATTCTCCATTATTTTCCCCTAAATACAGCTTTCTGATCTCGTCCAGTGCGGATGTTATTAAATGGGCATTTTCTCTATAAGCTGACAAGACAGTCTCGTAGCCTTTCTCGGATTTGCAGACAAAATTCCAGAAGTCACGCCCTATGAGCAGTTCATCATCTGAAAAGAATTGTCTAACTCGTTCTTGTCGCCAAGGCTTGTTTTCCCCAAACCGGTTGTATGCCGTGGCGAAGTGAATTGTAATATCAACGTCTTGGGGAAGTGTGTTAGAGAGAATGGCATATTGCTCTAAAATCGCTTCTTTCTCAGAGCGTGCCTTTTTATTGTCTAAATCGCCACCAATTTTTAGTTCAATCAGATAGTGTTTGTTCGTTTCCTTATCAATCAAATAGTAATCACTATCGTGCCTTATTATCGTCGCTTTGTCCTGGAGGGTCATCCCCCGTAGACTTTTGTAATCAGCTATGTGAGCCTTACTCGTACGTCGTTTGTATCCTTCCAGAATTTCCGCGATTTTACTTGTCTGCGCTGGACTAAGTGGCCCCTCAACATTATGCCTGACTTCGTAAAACAAACCAGCTATATTGATCGCTAAACGTTCAAGCATATTACCCAATGAGCTATCCAGCGAACGAGCTAACGCAGAGTAATACTGTATTTCTTTACCAAGTGCTTCGATAAAGACGTTGTGGATTTTCATATTTATCGTACCTTCCGGGTTATCCACTTCGCCCTCATGCCGTCCTTTGAAACCACTGGCGAAGGATTGCACGGAGGATGCTACGATAACTTTGATAGCGTCTAATTTGTCCATTTGTCCTATTCTACCACATTTTGACCTTACACCTTTATTAATAAACCTGTGTCTAAAGTCCGGCCATTGCTAGACTTGCTGACCAACTAGGAATTGAGAAGTTAATGTGAAACAATCAACTCCTGTACCGCCGGAATCAGACCCTTCTTCTCAAACAAAAGTTCGGGAACTGTCCCCCAAGACCCACTTTACTGGACTTGAACCTCCCCACCTTCTTGAGAAGTCGCATTTCGTCAAAGTGTGACTTGTAGATGTTAAGGTTCCTCAAATATCATAATGTTTTTCGACATGTCGAGATCTGGCGCCATACCAAGGTCGCCGTGGCTTTCTCAGTCATATAATTCTTGAATCAGCTCGTGATATCGAGTATGCTGTCCGCTCTTTCGCATAGCTGCACCAGGTTTCTGGACGAACGGACGAGTCATTGTATGAGGACGTCTACGTATTTCTCTATGTCAGTTTTCAAACGCACCCAGGACGGTACATTCTTAAGTGGGCCACCAGTTCTTAATTCTGCCAACAGTTGAGTACGAAGTGCCGAAAGTTTGCTCTTTAGGCGTTCACGCCGTCGACCCGATGTTTCGCTGGCGCGGAGAATTTCGTCTTGCAGGCGTTTTTTAGGATTTGTGATCCCCTCAACATGAGCCGGAGACGGCAGGTTTAGCACTACTCGTCCTTTTGGGCGTCCAGATACACGACGAATTGCTGACTCGTCCAAGAGTAACCATGCTTCCATCTCTTGCACAGGGACCACCCCAATCCAAGCGTTCATATACCCCGATTGAGTCACTCCCGTAGATATTTCGTTATACCTTGGTATCGGATTTGACGAGTCAGAGTCTCTATGAACAAAAAGCAGGTCCACATGCTTCTCGAGCTGTAGCGCCACACGGATCCTGTCGCCAATGTTCTTGAGTACGCCTTGTCCCAATCGACCAAAGTCCGGTGCCGTGCCAATGGCCTCCTGTGCACCACAATCCACCAAAAGCGAACGAAGGTGCGGGACCAAAGCTTCATCCGATGGACCTTCACATATCAGAACAAAGTGAACATTCATTTTTTGGACAATACCTCGTCAATCGGGAGGCTCAACTGAGCTCCGGAAGGAGCTGTTAGATAGGCCAGAATCGTGGCCAATCCGACGCTTTTACCTGTGCGGGTAGCCCGCCACGTGTCCTGTAAAGGTTTGCATCTCAAAACGTCCATCGGCAAACCATCATCACTCCGTATAGTTGCTTCCAATGCGAAAACAAGATCATTTTGATTTGAAAGTTGGACAAAGGCCGGAGAGTGTGTTGCAACAATGACCTGTCGAAGGGGATTATCTTCCCCAGGGGGCATATTAGTATCCACAGCAATGTCGCGAAGCAGTGCTACCATAGCTCCAATTTTCGCGGGATGAATCCCATTCTCGGGTTCCTCCATACACATTAGTCCTTTTGCCTCGGGGTCTGCAGCTAGTATCACAAGAGCTAGGAATCTCAATGTGCCATCAGATAGCGAATTGGCTGGAAGTCGAATCCCAGACACTTCGGTGACTTCTAGCGTCAGCAGTTGACGCACTTCATCCGCAGCCACATTTACTGCCGATACGGAGACGAGTTCGGATAGTCGTGCAGCAACATCTGCATAAACATCTTCCTGATCCCCTCCTCTTTTCTTTGCATCATTGGCTAAACGATAAATGGTGGCTGGCAGGTGGCCACCATTTATTGTTACGTGAGGGTCTGTATGAAAGCGATCAGGTTTCCGCATCGCGGACGGCTCAAGTGCAAGCAAGCGCCAACTTTGCATTTCGCGGCGTGCCGCAAGTATAGTTGGCGTTGCAGACGTATTAGACGTACCAATGATGGTTCGGGGCGCTGATTCTGCTGGTGAAGTTTGGCCTGGGCCTCTTGCTCCACCATCTTGATGAACAATAATTTCTCGCATTCCATCGACTGAGGTACGCGCCGAAATAAATCCAGATAGAGTTCGCCTGGTATTCTTCACAGCCTTACTCCGGAAGCCCTTTGCGCTATACGGAAATGGCATATGCTTCGGAGCATCACCTTCTGTTATGTAACCTAGTTTTTCTTCATCCAGAACAAGACGTCCTAATAGGCCAGCATCCGGTGAGGGCGGTGCGTAGCGAATTTGAATCTCATACCGCAAAAATGTGGAGGACGCCTCAGCAGGTCGTCCGAAATCGTCATGAACATGACCATCTATGATCATCTCAACAGCAATTCTAAACTTTTCCTGCCGATTCGTTCCATTGGTCCAAAATAAGTCCCGAATATCGGAAGTGTCTGGGTCTGCCCCCCTAATCTTAAGCGCCGCCTCCGTAAGGGTATTGTCCGTAAGAAAGGACAAAAACTGTATCGCGTCAAATATGTTTGACTTGCCTACGCTATTCGGTCCGGCGATACAAGTGAATGGTCCTAAGTCAAGCGAAAAGCCAACGAGATTCTTGAACCCATTGACCTCCAATCTTGTTATCATGCGAACTCCCTCTACCTACTTAACAGCATACACCGGTTCAGAAGACACCCAATGTAGCGGTCTCCATTGGTCGCCTCGCAAGACGCCTTTCTTTGATGGTGTCGCTGCTTTACGAATTGTAGTATAGACTATTAAACCAGGTCAATAGCAAGGGACATACTGTCGGCCATTTGGACATCTGCAAAACCCTTCGTGTGCTCAGCTTATCCTGTTATAATATGGATCTTATACAATAGAATAGCACATTACATCGGGTCAGCCGACCCTAAGGCACGCGCACTGGGCAAGCTATTCATAGCCGATTTTCAGGGTGCAGAGGATTCGAACCCGCGACCACCTTATTAATGATTGGGTAGTACCACGGATAACCAAACATCTTAATGTGATAGCATAAGCTGCTGCAGCGCCGGAATTAGACCCTTCTTCTCAAATAGGAGTTCGGGAACTGTCCCCCAAGGCCCACGATACTGGACTTGAATTAAAGCTTACGGAGCTATTACTATCATCCACTGTGGCTTCTATTTTTGAGTAGACCACGGAAAGGTTACCGAAAAAACTCTTTCTGAAAACAGACGGCGACAATTGTGAAAGGTTCTAGGTATCGTCCCCTTAAGTGGAGATAGGGGGATTCGAACCCCCGACCTCTGCCATGCGAAGGCAGCGCTCTCCCGATTGAGCTATATCCCCACCTGTGACCAAAATTATAGCATATGTCGGGTTATTTGGCAGCCTCCCCACCC
>Ga0315543_1000273_pt1 | contig 65501 bp, 55 predicted proteins | sample SalMarSW160210MG_2_FD_203098 | JGI IMG/M metagenome (GOLD analysis project Ga0315543, IMG submission 203098) | Salt marsh sediment microbial communities from the Plum Island Ecosystem LTER, Massachusetts, United States - Salt Marsh Sediment SW1601-210 ... | reverse complement strand
AGATAAACCTTATCACGACAGGGATCTATATATCGATGGTATTATTGACCCTTCTTTTTAAGACATGGATATGCGGGTTTTTTTGAGAGAATCCGCAAAGGGAGGTCAGCTACATGGAAGAACGTAAAGATATCTATAAAACAGACTATAGAAGTATTACTATCCGGACTATAGATGGCTCTAGCTTATCAGGAAAGGTCAATATAGGGATCAAAGACAGGGTTTCGGACCTGTTTACAAAATCAGAGAATCCGTTTATCGTGTTGTCGGATGCGGTGCATAAAGACGGTTCTGCAGACGTAATCATCGTTAACAAAAACCATATCGTGTGGGCTGAACCATCAAAAGAATAAAATACCAGGCTCCATTTCTAAAGGCTACCTGATATTCTAAATGCAAAATGGTCAAATATGGAAGAACCGAAGGGCGTATGAATAATGCGGCTGAAGCGCTGTTACCATATCGACCTTATAGATGTCTTACCAAGTATCCTGATTCATGAAGCTCGATGATTAGATTGTTATAGATTCTTTTACCGGACATTGTTGAAGTGGGCTGTAATTATTAAATCAAGATGGTCAGAGGGCACGGTTAAGATATGAATTCAATCAGATATTACATTCCAGGCATCGTATTAATACTGATAGCCATCATGGTGGTAGTCTTACCCGAGATTATTGTGGCTTTTATGGCCGCCATAATTACTATGGCCGGGATAGTCGCTTTGTACATAGGTCATAAGATCAGAGAATCGAACATGGGATTTCAACACGACGATAATTGGTTTTCCCACGAAGATATCTTGGGGAGTGGATCTCTCAGGAGACACTTCTATAAAGATTGGCAAAGATGGTTTTGACGGCCTTATACTACTTCCTATTTTTCAATTGACAATCAAAAGGATGTTTGATTATTAATAAAGAGGATGTCCTGTACAGGAATGGGATGTTTGTGTCCGTAAACCATATGCTTGAAAATCAGGGGATGGGCCCATGAAGAGAATAAATAGAAAGTCAGTATTCATTGTTCTATTAGCAGTGCTGTTCCTCACAGGTATCCCGAAGCGAGGCAGTTGTGCCGAGGAGGTGAAAGAGATCCTGAGCATAGAGGCTTATGATATGCTTAATACTGTTCCCGACACGTATTTGATTGATGTAAGGACAAGACCGGAGTACCAGTATGTAGGCCATCCCAATAATGCCTATCTTTTTCCTTATATGTTTTGGACTGACACATTCGTGGAAGGTGATGAAGGAAATGAGTATCAGCTAAGCCAAAAGAATAAAGATTTTGTATCCGAAGTAAGCAAGCTCTTCAAAAAAACGGATAATCTCTTGATTATTTCTCGCGATGGTGAAAGAAGCGCTCTTGCCGCTAAGGATCTAGTGGATAGCGGATTTAAGAAGATTTTTGACATCAAGGACGGCTTTGAAGGGCCCGAATTCCCGGCATTTGAAGAGGAGAATAAGGATAAATTTTATAGACAACTTGCAAAGAGAAACAAGATCTATGGTTATCGACACCGACGTTATTATGGATGGCAGTGTTGGGGTCTTCCCTGGACCTATGAGCTAGATACCAAATACACCTACCCCCCTGATCTGACAGAACCTGAATAGCAATATTCTATCAAAACTAAGCTTCATTCGGGTAATGAGTACCTAAAGAAGTAAAAGATTAAACGTAGCTTAATGGCCCATGGGGCTGTCTTATACGCGGCGAAAACATTAACAGCATGCTAACTACGTAAGGTGCCACCCAGGCGGGCGGAATAATTATGAGATAATAGAGAATACTCGACTGGGGCCAAGTCTGGAGAAGGGTACCCGCCCGCCTTGTCTTGTTTTGTGCGGGGTTATTGCACATAAACGAGTTCGCCGCTTCAAAGAGAACCCCATGGGCGATATACCCTAAAATATTTAGATATCATTTCAAAAAGCATCATGACCTGAGGTGACGGCTGTTCTTGGAAAGACGACATCTCAAAAAGGATTCCACCCAAGGCCTGCGGTGGGCTGATTTTCAAGGGTTTGCTCCACCAGAACCCCTGGCAGAATATGCCTTTGCCACCAGGAAAAGGTTTGCCAAACCCTTGAAAATAAGACCACGTCCACGGGATACTATAGATGTCGTCTTGAAAAGAACCGCCGTGACGGGATGAACCAAAATTAATAAATAACGTTTATACTTTAGGGTAGATACTCCGGGGCTATTCATGCCTGCAGATAATCTTTTCGCCTATTATTGCTTCGATTTCATTGAACATTTCATCACAGGGCAATACCTTGTAATGGCTGTTTGGGGTTATAAGGACTTCTTCCCCGTTGCCCATATCCATCCTGAATAAAACAGGACATTCTCCCGGATATCGGAAAAATATATCTCTTATCTCTTCAAGTATATCTTCGGATGCCGACCCATGTTTAATTTCAAGCTCAATCATCCTGATTGACTTATGCCGCAACGCTTCCAGAGAAACAATATCCTTGGCGATAAGCTTGGATGAGTTATCACCGACCTCGGCGACCCCGCAAACAAGCAAGGGCTCATCATTTTTTAGAAGGGGCGAATAATTTTCAAAAATATCAGGAAAGAGAATCACCTGAATGGCACCAGACTGATCTTCCAGGGAGAAGGTGGCCATCCTGTCCCCTCTTTTTGTCCTCTTCATCTTCAGATTCTCTATGACCCCAGCCACCTTTACCTGGGATTTGTCCTCCAATCCGAAGATATTTTGGATCAAGCAAGTGGAAAAACGCTTGACTTCCCCTTGGAATTCATCCAGGGGATGACCTGTGATGTAAAAACCCATGGCCTCTTTTTCTTTTTTTAGTTTTTCCCTTTCATTCCACTCATTAATGTCGGTGAACTCGAAAATACTGCCTAATGCCTTTTCCGGTATATGCAGCTCCGTAAACATATTTAACTGATTTGGGTCACGGTTGGTGCCGCAGAGTGTAATGACATCATCAAGGGAAGCAAAGAGACTTGATCTGTGAAGCCCGGAGAAATCAAATGCACCGCATTGAATAAGGCTCTCCAAGACCCTGCGGTTCACCTTCGATCCCTCCACTCTCAGACAGAAGTCTGCTGAATCCTTGAATAGGCCGGAGTTATCACGCACTTCAATAATGGATTCAACAGCCTTCAGACCCACATTCTTTACCGCTGCCAGTCCAAAGCGTATGCTTCCCCCAACCACCGTAAAATCCGCCTGGCTCTCATTGATATCAGGGGGAAGAATACTTATACCCATTTCACGGCACTCAGCAATGTTTTTTATGGTTTTATCCTGATTACCCATATCCTGGGTAAGTAAAGCGGCCATGAATTGAAGCGGGTAATGGGCCTTAAGATATGCTGTCTGATAACCTATAAGGGCATAGCAAGCCGCGTGGGATCGATTAAATCCATAACCTGCGAAAGGTTCTATAAATGTGAATATCTTTTCCGCCAGATTCTTTTCTATGCCTTTCTTAACGCATCCATTGATGAATTCTTCCTTCTGTTCAGCCAAGAGGGCCGCACTCTTTTTCCCCATTGCCTTTCGGAGCACGTCGGCCTCCGCCATAGTAAAGCCGGCCAAATCACGCGCTATCTGCATAACCTGCTCCTGATATATCGCCACGCCGTAAGTCTTGGCCAGGATAGGTTCCAGGCTGGGGTGCAGGTATCTGATTTTTCTCTTGCCGTGTTTGCCGTTTATATAATCAGGTATCCATTCCATGGGTCCTGGTCGATAGAGTGCCACAAGGGCCACAAGATCTTCAAACACTTCCGGCTTAAGTTTTCTTAGCAGCTCTTTCATTCCATCGCTTTCCAGCTGGAAGACTCCGGTTGTCTTCCCTTCCTGGCAGAGTTTTAAAGTCTCTTTATCATCCAAAACTATGTTATCGATATCTATCTTCTGGCCGGAGGATTCCTCTATCAGTTTGATTGTATTCTTAATTACCGTGAGAGTCTTTAGACCAAGAAAATCGAATTTAATAAGCCCTAGTTTTTCTATCTGGTCCATGGTGAACTGGGTCATTATCTCGTCGCCGGATCCTTTGTAAAGGGGCAGGTACTCAACAAGCGGCTTGTCGGAAATAACCACACCGGAAGCGTGAGTTGAGACGTGTCTGGATAGGCCCTCGAGAGACAGGGATATACTCAGCAATCTTTTCTCGTATTCTTCACCTTGTTCCATTTTTTTAAGTCCGGCTTCCTCATCAATTGCCTTGGATAGCCTGACTCCGGGACCCTCCGGGACCATTTTGGCGATCTTGTCGACTTCACCATAGGGGATATTAAGGACACGGCCTACATCCCTTATAACGCCCCTGGCCTTCATGGTGCCGAAGGTAATTATCTGCCCCACATTTTCACGGCCGTATTTTTCAGCCACATATTGTATGACATCATCTCTTCCGTTCATGCAGAAATCGATATCTATATCGGGCATACTTATCCTCTCGGGGTTGAGAAATCTCTCGAATACAAGCCCGTATTTTATGGGATCAAGATTGGTAATACGGAGGCAATATGCAACCAGGGAGCCTGCCGCTGATCCTCTCCCCGGTCCAACAGGTATGTCGGACCTGCGGGCATAGTCGACAAAGTCGGCTACAATAAGAAAATAGCCGGAAAAGCCCATCTTTGTTATAACGCCTAACTCAAAGTCAAGCCTCTCCTCGTACTCTTTTCTCAATTCTGGAGTGATCTCTCCTTCCTTTTCTTCCCTCTGGGCGATCCTATCCTCAAGTCCTTTCCGCGCTTCAGTTGTGATCAATTCATTGAGGTTTTTTTTGTTTTTTGGGTGAAAGACAGGATACTTGTATTTACCGAATTCCATCTCAAACTGGCATCGTCCGGCTATTTCTGCAGTATTATCGATAGCGTCGGGATACTTTTCTCCCAGGGATAATTCCATCTCCTCCCGGGATTTGAAAAAGAATTCATCAGAGGAAAACTTCAGCCGGTTAGGATCATCAATGGTCTTACCCGTCTGGATACAGAGAAGGGCATCATGGGCCTCGGAATCTTCTCTGTCCAGGTAGTGACAATCATTAGTGGCTACCAGAGGGATGGATAATCTTGTGGAAAGATCTCTTAAGATTTCGTTTACTTTTATCTGCTGAGGCATACCATTTGCCTGAACCTCCAGATGAAAACGGTCTTTGTCAAAGATAGCGGCAAGTTCCCTCGCCTTTTCCTCCGCGATATCTATTCTGCCGGATGCGATGTAATAGGGAACCATGCCCTTCAAACAGGCGGAAAGAGCGATCAGACCCTCGTTGCATTCCTTTAGGATCTCCATATCAATACGGGGGTGGTAATAGAATCCTTCAAGGTGAGAAAGGGTCACCAGCCGGCTCAGATTTTTATATCCTTTTTCGTTCATAACCAGCAATATGAGGTGGTAGGCGTTGGGCTGGCCGTCGGTGGCCGGGGCGTGTTCCCGCCGATTCCCCGGCGCCACATAGACTTCACAACCTAAGATCGGTTTTATAGCTGCCCTGGGGGCCCTGGTGAAGAGCTGAACAGCGCCGAAAATGTTTCCATGATCCGTGATCGCCACGCTATCCATCCCGAGCCTGACAGCCTTGTTTATCATATTTTTGATGGTAATGGCTCCGTCAAGAAGACTGAACTCGGTATGGACATGCAGATTGACAAAGGAAGGGCTATAGTTCACTTTTCCCTCATGCTCTTAATGATTTCATCGGATATTGCTTAGCTCTTATTTCGGATAATCCCACAAATGAGTACGGTTAATGATAAAATTGTAGCAAGATTCGTGATGTTCGGCCCATGGGGCTCTCTTTGCAGCGGCGAAAAGGTTAGAAGCAAGATAATAGCATAAGGTGCCTGCCAGGCGGGCGGGTAACTTGTGAGATGATAGCCGGACTTCCGGTCCTGGTATATTATTCCAACAGCCCGCCGCCCGCCTCCCCCGGCTTATTGCCCGGGCCTTGCACATAAACAAGTTCGCCTGTCGCAAAGAGAACCCCATGGGCCAAACCAAGCATTTATACAAAGTCGTTTCCGTACTCATTAACTGGAGCAACCCTATTTTTCCTTATTGTAGGACAGATAAAAAATATGATACGCTATACACCTGATATCATCAAGTCCATTTTCTATCAAAATTGTGCAATCATACAATCTTAGCGGGGATCCTTACTAACAGAGGGTGCCGGGAGGACTTTACCTGCTTGGAATCTGATCTTCGCCGGAATCTTTTCGGGTTTGGGGAGACCCGGGGCATCAGGGTAGGTGTGGGGAAATTGGCGTGTCAAATCAAGTATGAGGTTTTCTATGGGGGAGAAAAAGTTTGAAGACCTGCAGAAGCGGATTGAAAGGCTGAAGGAAGAGAATAACTCCCTAAGGGAGACAGCTAAATCTTTAAAGGGAGAGAGCCTTAAACTGAAGAGGTCCTTAAGGGATAGGGATATGATTTTCGATTCTCTGCCTGATGGAGCTGTGCTAATCAGGAATAGAAATATACTTGAGATGAATAAGGTCCTCTTGGATGAATTAGGTTATCAGCCCGAAGATGTTATAGGCCGTGACTTTCTGGATTTTGTTCTACAAGAGGAAGTAAAGTATGTGAGAGATCTTCATAATACCTGGGTTTCCGGCAAGATGGCCACAGGCCAACATGACGGACACCTACTCACTAGAGAAGGGAAAGCCATTTATTGCAATGTTAAGGTGAAGCGACTAAGGTATCAGGGCAGAACAACCTTTCTTTTGACCCTTACCAGGCTGGAAAAAAGAAAGGCGATGGAACAAGAGAAGATCCGCTCAAAAAAGAGGGAAGCCTTATCTTCCATAGCCCTTGGTTTGAACAGTAAATTGTGCCGTCATAATGAATCCCTTTTAAAAATAAAAAAGGATATCACGCAAAATACAAGCTACAGCAACATCAACCTTTCAGAGCCGTGCAGGATGCTGCAGGAGGTATTACACAATACCGTGCTCATTGCACGTGATCTGGATATGATTGCTGGAAGGGAAGTAGACCCGAAAGGTATGACCTCTTTTGATATAAATGAAGGCATAAACGAAGCTGTTGCCTCCACTCTGGGTATATGGAAGACGGAACCAGAAGGAAGAGGTTCAAACATAGACTTAAAGACTTACCTGAGGTCATCCGAGCAGGTTAAAGGGGATCCGGAGGATATAAAGGATGTAATTATAGAATTGATTACTAATTCCGCGGAGGCTATGCCGAACGGTGGGGAAATCCATATTACCACAGAGGACAATGCCGGTTATGTCCATATATACATCCAGGATAGCGGGATAGGGATAGGGGATACGTGGGAGGAAAAGGTTTTCGATCCTTTCTTCAGCACCAAAGGGGATCCAGAGAGAGGACTCGGTCTAACCATAGTGTATGCCATCATAAAAAGGCATAAAGGAGATATACAGATATCGAGTCGGGCGGGGGAGGGGACGATATTTCATATCGGATTGCCCCTTGCCAAGCATAAATACAAGGTGAAGGCAAGGATGGACAGAGAGAAACTCAAGGAGGCTCAGATACTTATTGTCCAGGAAGAAGATGTGGCAAGAGAACTGCTTTCACATTTATTGGCGAGCAAGGGTTGCAGGGTGGATACGGCCAATAGCTCTTTGGAAGGTATAGGCAAGTTGAAAAGGAAAAGATTTGATTTAGTAATAGCGGATACCGAGACATTGCTTTCCGGGGGAAGCTCGATAGTAAAGAAGTATGCCGGCATAAACCCGAAGATGTCAATCGCCCTGATTGGAGACGGGCCAAACGGCAACACCTACAATCTGCAGGATGATCTGGCGGCTGACCTATACTTTTTGAAACCTTTAGACATAAAAAGGGTTATAAAACAGGTGTCGGAGTTTTTGATGGAGAGTGATTGAAGATCCCGGTTTGTTGGCACGGCGGGGAGCTTCATAACCTTTTGAGGATTAGACTATGGATTATTCCGGAGTGCCTTTAGCAGAAAGGATAAGGCCTGACAGGATTGAGGATATCGTGGGGCAGGAACATCTGCTCGGCCCGGAATCCGTTTTAAGGAGGGCCATGCTGTCGGGTCGCATCTTTTCGGTCATCTTTTGGGGTCCCCCTGGTTCCGGCAAGACTACCCTGGCCAGACTGATAGCACAGTATGCGAAAAGGCCTTTTCAGACATTTTCAGCGGTTTCCTCTGGTTTAAAGGAACTTAGAAAGGTTATAACCGATGCTGAACATATCCGGCGAGAATCCGGCAAGGCGACAGTCCTCTTTGTGGACGAGATCCACAGGTTTAACAAGGCCCAGCAGGACGCCTTTCTTCCCCACGTAGAAAGAGGCCTCATAATCCTGGTGGGTGCCACCACCCAGAACCCTTCCTTTGAGGTCATACCTCCTTTGCTGTCTAGGGCCAGGGTAATGGTTTTGAAGGCGCTTGGGGATGAAGATATCAGGACTATCCTTTTACGTGCCCTGGAAGACAAAGATCGGGGATTGGGAGAATTGGGGATAAAGATATCGCCCAAGGCCCTTCGGCATATCATAGATCTGTCTTCAGGTGATGCTAGGGTAGCCTTGAATAACCTGGAGGCAGCGGTCTATTACGCTGTGGAGGGGAAAGCCGGTTCCCATAGCCTTGATCTGAAAGATATCGAGGAGGCCCTCGAAAGGAAGGCCTTACCCTATGACAAAGATGGTGAAGAACATTATAACCTTATATCCGCCTTTCATAAGAGTCTGAGAGGTAGTGACGTGAACGCATCCATATACTGGCTTTACCGGATGCTGATAGCGGGTGAAGATCCCTTATTTATCGCGAGAAGGATGATTCGATTCTCCTCCGAAGATATCGGGCTTGCGGATCCCAATGCCCTTCAGGTGGCCCTGGGGGCCTTTGAGGCATGGCAGAAGGTGGGTCCCCCGGAGGCCGAGCTGGCCCTGGTTGAGGCCGCCGTGTATCTGTCATCAGCTCCCAAGAGTAACGCCCTGTATGTGGCGGAAAAGGCCGTAAAGAAAGAGATAGAGGCCTCCGGCCCTCAAGCTGTGCCTCTCCATATAAGAAACGCCCCCACCGGACTTATGAAAAGGTTGGGTTACAGCCGCGGTTATCTCTATCCCCACAACTACCCCGGTGCAAGGGTGGAACAGGAATACCTGCCGGAAAAGATCAGGAACCGGGTCTTTTACAGACCCACTGATCGGGGATTTGAAAAAGAGATAGAGACGCGAGTGGATAAGACGGGGAAAGGTAAGGGGAAAAAGGACATATAAAAATATATTGCGGATCCATAGTAAATTTATCAGCGTTACCCCTTGTGTACAGTGAAGAGACCATGTTTATTTTAACCAGGGGTCCCCCTTAGCGTATTGAATGTAAAAGAGAGTTACCCAGCTTTTAATGGATAATTTGAAGGGAGCGACAACAATAATTCTGCCTAAGAAATCCCTATATCTATTTGTAATTCTATGTGGTTTCGCCGGAATTGTGTCAGGATTAGCTGGAACAGATGCATCTCAGACACGTGTTTCCGGGAAAAAGCTGCCACCCAATGCGACTAACGGACAGGTAAAAGGGATTCCGAATTTTAACGATTCGGGAAAAAACATTGAAGAAGCTGCTGGAAGAGTTGGGCTTGCCAGTTACCGTGCATTGACAGAGGATGGCTGGAGAACTTTGGTGGAACTGCAGTAGAAGAGTGTTTGTTTATACCATTCTTGGATTCATCCATGAGGCGGGATGCGAGGTTTTTTTCATTGTTCGTTGCAACGGGAATCAGGAATATACTTAGTTAGGTTTGCTTGATAAGCTTCGTTTGTGCAATCAGGGCTGCTCCGAGAGCTCCCATTATCTGTGGCTCATCAGGGATAAGGAATTTTGTTTTAAAGTCTTCTTCCAAAAATTTTTTTACGCCGCTGTTTTTGGCTACACCGCCTGTGAAAACCGCATCTGGCCTGCAAATAAGGTTTGAGGCCATAGCAGCTACTCTTGATGACACAGCTTTATGTAATCCGGCTATCAAATCTTTTCTGTCTTTCCCTTCTGCCCGTAGCACAACCACTTCTGTTTCAGCAAATACAGTACATGTGCTGCTTATATGGCATGGTTCCTTGCTCTGGAGAGCCAGTGGCCCCATTTCAGCCATGGATTCTACCTGAAGGATATTAGCCATAACTTCTAAGAATCTTCCGGTTCCCGCAGCGCACTTATCATTCATGGCAAAGTTAGTAATGTTGCCTTCTAGGTCTAACTCTATGGCTTTCGAATCTTGGCCTCCCATATCAATGATAAACCTGGTCGAGGGTATCATAAAGTGAGCTCCTTTAGCATGGCATATTATCTCTGTGACAGTTTTATTGGCAAATTTGATAGCCTCCCTCGCATAACCAGTTGATACAATATAATCGAAATCGTTTATTGAGATCGAAAGTCCAGAGTTTTTGAGTGCTTCTTTGCTTACTTCATTTGCTGCCAACCTAACATCATAGCCTACAGGGCTAATGGCGTAACCTAATATTTCACCGTCTCTCAAAATTACAATTTTTGCGGTTGCTGCCCCAATATCAATTCCAGCTACTAACATATTTAAATTCCTTAATTAGAAGTATTATTCCTATAGTAATCTCTCAAAGCCGTTAGTGTTGCTTTTTTGCTTTAAGCATTTCAGCGAATGTTTCCACTTTTGTCCTCAGCGAGGCGGCACTGTAAGCCCTGCTGTCGAAATTATCTATTTCGAGGGCTAGGACGGGAAGACCGGTTTTCTCTTCCAGATACTTTTTCTGAGCATGGGATATTGTTGCGACTGGGCGACAGTTATAAAGATATTGTGCAATAAAGCCATCAAGTTTCATCAATTCGATCGCCTTTTCGTAGAACTTGATTTGTGCTTCGGTTCCGTAATAATATCCCCCTGTCATCTCATAGTCAGCTATTACTTCACCCGGCGTATTGTAATTCCCTTTCGGTTTGACTTTAACGCCTCCCCAACTACCTAATATGAATGTCAGCGGGACAGCAAGTCCTACATCTTCTATTAAACGCGTTACCCTCGGGTCAGAGGTATGCCCCAAGCGAACCATGACCCTGGGAGCTCCTTTTTTGGTTACTCCCATGCCTGCTTTTACCCGTTTTTCGAGCTCAATGAGCAGTATTTCCATAGCCTTGATCCCTTCCCGTATGCCTCGGCCAGTTGAAGATCCGGAGAGTGCTTCCAGCAGTTCAAGCTCACATATACTAATAGGAACAGGATCGGCCCTCATTAGTTCTACAAGTTTTACAAGGTTGGCTCTGAACGGCCCACTGTCTTTCTGTGATCTTTCCCATGCATCGGTGGCGATCTTAATGTTTAAAATTTTCTCAGCTTTCTCAAGGGCTTGATTAATCTGAGCGCCCAGATAATGAACCCGTTCCGGCAGATATTTAGGGTATTCTCCCCATTTAGAGTCCATAACCCCGTCAATATAAGCTATGGGTACTCCATATAGCGCATTTACAAGATCGTCGGCCTTGGATCCCATGTCACAATAATAACTGGAAGCTAAGGCCAGATCAGGCACGGGGATCATTCCTTTAGCGATACCGCCTATCTTCGCCTGCCATAATGAACACAGCGCATGCCCCTGAGGAAGCCCGTTGGTCTCACCTGCCTCAAGTATGGGTGTGAGTTTATTGAAGATCTGCCCCATAGTGTGATCAAGCACCATATCAGGAGCACTCACAAACACCTCTTCTGAAGAAGCGCTTAGCATTAGACCAGGCCCTATTATTGCGGGGAATCCGAAATATACGATTTTTTTGCCCTCGTCCTTGGCCAGCACCAGGTCTATCAGTTCTTTGAGCCAGGCTCCCAATAATTTTCTAACCCCTTCCAATGATACATCATGGTTTTGCCTGACCCAACTATCAGCTGTATCCATGTCCTCAGGACCTATTCCAAGTCTTTCAAACGATGCCTCTATCCTGTGCCTTTCTTTTTTAATTTCTTCATCCTCAAACCCGCAAAGCTTGAAAAGTTCATCATAATAATTACCCATGGCTTATCTCCTTATTGTCTCGATAAATGTCTCGATACGCGTTTTCATAGGGCCGGTCTCCATGGCATCGTATTCAGACTCCAGGACAAGCATAGGAAGGCCGGTTTCTTTCTTTAATATGCCAGGGAAAAAATATGATTCGACTTTATACGATTCTCGATACATTAATTGATACCAGATCAGTCCTGCTGTATTATATTCTTTAGCCAGCTTCACCAGGTAATTGAGACGTTCTGTGCCTGGTCTGAACCACCCCGGACATATCCTATCCATAAAGTATGATTCAGCCAGATTGGCCATGAGGTAGCCGTCAGTTTTTACCTTGCCCCAGTAAGGACGAATCCCCTCCGCGAATTCCTCCATGACTATCGCTCCGCTGCTATCTTCTATGATGCCCATTACTTTGGAGTCTCCTCGTACAAGGGTTGACCCGGTAAACAGAATTCTGGGATCATCCTTGGGCAGGGGGGAACTATCTTTGATCTCTTGTATAAATAATTCAAGTATATCAATCATTATCTCTTTATCAGCTATAAAAGAGCCGTGATTCAGTGCAACGAAGTCTTTGCTATCTACGGCGAAATCATCAGATTTTCTCATTAGGCTTATCTCTCTGAAAAGTTCTCTTTCCCTGTTACACAGCTTTATTGATTGCTTGAGCCTATAATCGGTGATTTCAATCCCTGTAAAGTCCTCAAGCTTCTTTTTAAGCCTGTTTATGCCTTTAAGATAATAGTCAAGCGCTATTTTGTCCTTGACATGTGGAACACCGAAGACAAACGATTCCACCTCAGGAGTATAATAACCCAAGGTGTTTGAGAAAGCCCGGACATGGTTGTCGGTTATGGGAACTACAATGAGGTCAACGATATTGTAATATGGGTCTTTTCCTGACGTAAGGTAACCTATCTGGCTTCGCCAAAAGGGATCGAACCATCTGCAGATATAAGCCCCGGCGTCTCTTAATATAGCATTATTTCCAGCCTGTATAAAACATATGGGTATCGCGTCACAGGCCAATACTAGTTCTTCCGGTAAATAACCGCCGGCAGAATATCCAATAATCTTATGCCCCTCCTTTGCTTTATTCAAATCAGGGAGTCTTGTCTTTAAATGTGAATCGAGTTTTTCAAGAGCCTTCATTCCTGCCTCCTTTATGAATAATTCATTGTGAATTCGTTGATTTTTTTGCTTTAAGCATTTCAGCGAATGTTTCCACTTTTGTCCTCAGCGAGGCGGCACTGTAAGCCCTGCTGTCGAAATTATCTATTTCGAGGGCTAGGACGGGAAGACCGGTTTTCTCTTCCAGATACTTTTTCTGAGCATGGGATATTGTTGCGACTGGGCGACAGTTATAAAGATATTGTGCAATAAAGCCATCAAGTTTCATCAATTCGATCGCCTTTTCGTAGAACTTGATTTGTGCTTCGGTTCCGTAATAATATCCCCCTGTCATCTCATAGTCAGCTATTACTTCACCCGGCGTATTGTAATTCCCTTTCGGTTTGACTTTAACGCCTCCCCAACTACCTAATATGAATGTCAGCGGGACAGCAAGTCCTACATCTTCTATTAAACGCGTTACCCTCGGGTCAGAGGTATGCCCCAAGCGAACCATGACCCTGGGAGCTCCTTTTTTGGTTACTCCCATGCCTGCTTTTACCCGTTTTTCGAGCTCAATGAGCAGTATTTCCATAGCCTTGATCCCTTCCCGTATGCCTCGGCCAGTTGAAGATCCGGAGAGTGCTTCCAGCAGTTCAAGCTCACATATACTAATAGGAACAGGATCGGCCCTCATTAGTTCTACAAGTTTTACAAGGTTGGCTCTGAACGGCCCACTGTCTTTCTGTGATCTTTCCCATGCATCGGTGGCGATCTTAATGTTTAAAATTTTCTCAGCTTTCTCAAGGGCTTGATTAATCTGAGCGCCCAGATAATGAACCCGTTCCGGCAGATATTTAGGGTATTCTCCCCATTTAGAGTCCATAACCCCGTCAATATAAGCTATGGGTACTCCATATAGCGCATTTACAAGATCGTCGGCCTTGGATCCCATGTCACAATAATAACTGGAAGCTAAGGCCAGATCAGGCACGGGGATCATTCCTTTAGCGATACCGCCTATCTTCGCCTGCCATAATGAACACAGCGCATGCCCCTGAGGAAGCCCGTTGGTCTCACCTGCCTCAAGTATGGGTGTGAGTTTATTGAAGATCTGCCCCATAGTGTGATCAAGCACCATATCAGGAGCACTCACAAACACCTCTTCTGAAGAAGCGCTTAGCATTAGACCAGGCCCTATTATTGCGGGGAATCCGAAATATACGATTTTTTTGCCCTCGTCCTTGGCCAGCACCAGGTCTATCAGTTCTTTGAGCCAGGCTCCCAATAATTTTCTAACCCCTTCCAATGATACATCATGGTTTTGCCTGACCCAACTATCAGCTGTATCCATGTCCTCAGGACCTATTCCAAGTCTTTCAAACGATGCCTCTATCCTGTGCCTTTCTTTTTTAATTTCTTCATCCTCAAACCCGCAAAGCTTGAAAAGTTCATCATAATAATTACCCATGGCTTATCTCCTTATTGTCCGGATAAATGTCTCGATACGCGTTTTCATAGGGCCGGTCTCCATGGCATCGTATTCAGACTCCAGGACAAGCATAGGAAGGACAACCGAATGGGGTCGGGCCAAGCGAAGTATCTGATATGGTTTAGAGTAATAGCAAATCTACCCTTATGCTTTCATCTCTTTTACCCTGGCTATTATCTGTGCGGCGGCTGTCTCGATCTGATTTACGTCATTGCTCCTACCCAGACTCAGCCTCAGGGCGCCCATGCCTACTTCCGGAGAGACCTTCATGGCGGACAGCACATGGGAGAGCTTGACCGACCTGTCATGACATGCTGCCCCTGTTGAGGCCGCCAGGCCGGGTAAACCTTCAAGCATCCTGGCCCCTTCGATATGTGGCACTGATATATTAAGCGTATTGGGGAGTCTCTTCTCGGGGTGTCCGTTCAAAACAAGGCCTTCGATATTGTCAAAGAGCATCTCCTGCAGCCTGTCACGCAGGGCCTTAATCCCGGTGATGTCTTGTTTCAAGCTTTCTCCCGCCACCCTGCATGCTACGCCCAGACCTGACGCGAAAACAACGTTCTCAGTACCGGCCCTTTTCCCGGACTCCTGACCTGCGCCATGGATCAGGGGGGTGACATTCAGCCCTTCCCTGATAAATAACGCCCCCGCGCCTTTTGGACCGTAAAACTTGTGCCCCGCCACACTCAGAAGATCCACTCCCAGTTCATTGACGTCCACGGGGATCTTTCCTACAGCCTGGGCCGCGTCTGTGTGAAAGGGGACACCGTATTCTTTCGCTATTCCGGCAATCTCCTTAACGGGCTGCAAGGTGCCGGTCTCATTATTTGCCAGCATTATGGAGATGAGACAGGTATCGGGCTTAATGCTTTTTTGCAAATCATCAAGGGAGATTATTCCGTAATGATCCACAGGGAGGACTGTGAGCCTGACGCCCAGCTCCTGGCAATATAGCACTGGATTAAGGATCGCGGGGTGTTCCACGGCCGAAGTAATGATGTGGTGCTTCCTGGGTTTGCTGAAATCAATCAAACCTTTGATAGCCATATTGTTTGACTCGCTACCCCCCGATGTAAAGATTACTTCACTGCTTTTGCATCCCAGAAGCGCTGCCACCTGCCTTCGGGCGGTTTCCACCTTCTCCTTTGCCCTAACTCCAAGGGTATAACCGCTTGAAGGATTGCCGAAGTCTTCATCCATGCATTCCATGATAGTATTGGCTACAGCCTGATCAATGGGCGTGGTGGCGTTATGGTCAAGATAAATCAGGGTTTTGTTCCGTTCAAGCATGTTATAAAACCTTGTATGGATGGCTTAAGGCTCAGGGCTTTTTTTATACTCACTCCCTGGTCCTGTATTCTGAATTCCTGATATCCCACCTATTGCGGTGGGGGTCTCTATTATGAAAAAAGTACCAACATAAAATCAACATAAAATACTTTCTTCCGGTTAATCACCACAACTAATTATAAAAACCTTTTAAACTTGGCAAGGGTCATGGTGTCTTTTCGGAGTGACTGGCGGAAGGCCTTCGTCATTTCAGGATGTTAGAGAATGGGGGACCCCCCGGCCCCGCCTGTCCCGCCATAGTTGTAACGAAGGCGGAAGCGAAAGCGAGGGGAACAGCGGAGGGGGGAGGGTTCACCCGTCTCTAACGTCTTGAAATGACCAGGCCGTGAGACTTGGAACCGCAGAAAAGATACCATGGCCCGTTGTGGATTTTAGCACTAATTTTGAATGTATTCACCCTTTCTATGGTACTCATTAACAGGAAGAATGTAAAATATATGTTTATTAACACTTGATAGAAATCATAGAAAAGATATATAAGTATAACTTATATTGCTGTTATTTACAGCCACTTCCAAACAGGCATAGCAGTTTAAGACCAATATCCCTTAACCTGAAACAGGCCCCGAACCATGCAAAAAGCATGGTAAAGGAATCTGCGTTTTATTGGTGGCGGTTTGAAAAGAATAATAAGATAAAAGAGGAGATATTATTATGCCCAAATACGTATATTATTTCGGATCAAAAAGGACTGACGGAAGCGCTGAGATGAAGGACCTGCTGGGGGGAAAGGGTGCCAACCTGGCTGAGATGAGTCGTCTCGGTATCCCTGTTCCAGCGGGTTTCACCATCACCACGGATTGTTGTAATGACTACTTTGCAAAGGGGGCTGTTTTCCCTGACGGTATGAAGGAGCAGGTGGAAAGGGCATTGAAGATGGTTGAAGACGAGATGGGAATGAGATTCGGAGATCCGGCTAACCCCCTTCTGGTATCATGCCGCTCCGGTGCTCGATCTTCCATGCCCGGAATGATGGAGACGGTTTTGAATATCGGTCTTTGCCCTAAGACTATCCCCGGTCTTATCAAAAAGACACGGAACGATCGCTTTGTTTACGACTCCTACAGAAGGCTTATTACCATGTACTCTGATGTAGTGATGGAAAAGGCGGAAGGCATTGACCCTGAAGAAGGTAAAGGTATTCGCGTTCAGCTTGAAAGCATCATGGAAGAAGTCAAGAGATCAAAAGGTTACAAAAACGACATAGAGCTTACTGTGGAAGACCTGAAACGTCTGTGCAATGAATACAAGAAAAGAATAAGAAAGTTGCTGGGAAGGCCTTTCCCTGAGGACCCCATGAAGCAACTGTGGGGGGGTATCGGGGCCGTGTTCAAGAGCTGGAACGGGAAACGGGCCGTGGCTTACCGTCGCATTGAAGGTATCCCTGATGATTGGGGCACCGCCACCAACGTTCAGGCGATGGTTTTCGGTAACATGGGTTTTGCTTCGGCAACAGGGGTCGCCTTTACCCGCAATCCTGCCACAGGTGACAATAAATTCTACGGAGAATGGCTTCCCAACGCCCAGGGAGAAGACGTTGTGGCAGGGATACGCACACCAAATCCCATAAACGAAGAGACCAAGAACCCACAGAATATGCATCTTGAGTCCCTTGAAAAAGCCATGCCCGACATTTATAGGCGACTGGACTCCATTCAAAGAAAACTGGAACGCCATTACCGGGACATGCAGGATATAGAATTCACCATCCAGGAAGGCAGGCTTTTTATGTTGCAGACCCGTACGGGCAAACGCACAGGCACAGCAGCCTTGAATATGGCGATGGATATGTTTAAGGAAAGGCTTATTACCGAAAAGATGGCCGTGTTGAGGTTTAAACCGGAACAGATGGACGAACTCCTTCACCCCTTAGTGGATCCGGCGGCGGAGGCCAGGGTGAAAGAGATTGCCCAAGGGCTACCTGCCGGTCCAGGTGGGGCGAGCGGACAAATAGTATTCACTTCAGACGAGGCCGTGGAATGGGCAAGGAACGGCAAAAAGGTTATTCTGGTCCGGGAGGAGACCAATCCCGAGGATGTAGCAGGGATGCGTGCCGCTGAGGGAGTCCTGACTGCGCGGGGAGGGATGACGAGTCATGCGGCTCTTGTGGCTCGAGGCTGGGGAAAATGCTGTATAGTGGGAGCCGGGATGGTCCATGTCGACTCTGTTTCAGGGAAGATGACAGTGGACGAGAAGAATTATAAAAAGGGGGCTACCATAACCCTTAACGGCACAAGGGGATATGTCTATGAAGGCCAGCTAGATATGATAGACGCCACGGAAAATCCTTACTTCCAGAAATTTATGAATCTGGCGGATAAATATCGCAAGCTGGGCGTGCGAGCCAATGCCGATACCGCGGAAGATGCGAGGGTGGCAAGGAATTTCGGAGCGGAGGGAATCGGCCTTTTCAGAACCGAGCACATGTTTTACGGGGAAAAGAGTGAAAAGCCCCTGTTTCTGCTTCGTCAGATGATCCTAAGCGGTACTGTGGAGGAAAGGAAGAACGCCATTAACAAGCTTTATCGTTACGTAAAGCAAAATATCAAGGTTACCCTCGAGGCCATGAACGGACTTCCCGTGACATTGCGCCTGCTGGACCCGCCGCTCCATGAATTCATCCCACAGGACCATGGAAGACAGAAGGCCCTCGCTGATAGCCTCGGCATCAGTGTGAGGGAGGTAAAGAAAAGAAGCGAACTTCTTCATGAGGTCAATCCCATGATGGGACACCGGGGAGTCAGGCTGGGGATAACTTATCCGGAAGTGACCGAGATGCAGGTACGGGCCATCTTTGAAGCCGCAGCCGAGTTGAACAAGGCAAGGAAGAAGGCGCTGCCTGAAATCATGATTCCGGTTACCTGTGAGACGAATGAACTAAGGGAGCAGAAGGTTATCGTGGACCGTGTTTATGGGGAAGTGCTTAAGAAATACAAGATAAGAAAGATTAATTATCTGCTGGGGACTATGATAGAGATTCCGCGGGCATGCCTGCTGGCAGACAGGATGGCGGAGGTTGTGGAATTCTTTTCCTTTGGGACCAATGACCTTACACAGATGGGTTTCGGATTCAGCAGGGATGACATCGGGGCGTTTCTTGGAACATACCTGGAAAAAAAGATCCTGAAGGATGATCCCTTTCAGACTATCGATCAGGAAGGCATAGGGCAGTTGATAAAGATGGGTGTTGCAAAAGGACGTTCAACCAACAAGACTCTCAAGGTCGGCATCTGCGGAGAGCAAGGAGGTGACCCAAATTCTGTCAAGTTTTGTCACAGGGTTGGTATGAATTATGTGAGCTGCTCACCATACAGGGTACCCATAGCGAGGCTCGCAGCCGCCCATGTTGCTATTGAAGCCGCGAAGGGAGGTAAAAAGACGTCCGGTTAATCCCTGTATTATTAACGGGGATCTGAGGGTATATTAACCCTTGACACCATATTACCTACATGTTAGGGAACTAACCCGTGTTAACCGCTGGATTGTCTGTGATTTGAGGCGATTAGGTGCCAGCTTATACTCAATTTCGGGATAACCAGGAGGAATAAAAGGCATTTTTTATAATAGCCAGATTGTAATCAGGTTAATGAAAAGATTATAAAAACAGGAGGTGTAAGGTGAATATCATAGTTTGTTTAAAACAGGTTCCAGACACGGAAACCCAGATCAAGATAGCACAGGATAGGAAATCCATTGTTGAAGATGATATCAAATGGATTATGAATCCTTATGATGAATACGGTGTTGAAGAGGCCCTGAAGCTAAAAGAAGGATTCGGAGGGGAAGTCACCATTATTGGCGTGGGTCCTAAGAGAGTTACGGAGGCGATTCGTACAGCCCTTGCCATGGGTGCAGACAAAGGTGTGCTTATAAATGATCCAGCGCTTGAGGGCAGTGACGCCCTGGGCATTGCCAAGGCACTGGCGGCAGCCATTAAACAAACCGACTTTGATTTGATATTTACAGGGCAGAGGGGAGTAGATGACGATAACGGTATAGTAGGATCCGCTCTGGCGGAGTTCCTTGGGATCCCTCAGATCTCAGTGGTTCTCAAAGTGGAGGTATCCGAAGACGGCAAGGTTGTCAAGGCTACGAGACCGGTGGAAGGCCAGTCCCTTGTGATCGAGGCCGAATTGCCGGCGCTTCTTACGGCCCAGAAGGGGTTGAATGAACCCAGATATGCCTCCCTGCCAGGGATTATGAAGGCCAAGAAAAAGCCCCTTGATGAGAAGACTCTCGCCGATCTGGGCCTTGATCCCGCCGAATTTGGTGAAGGAGCAAGAAGACTGAAGATTACAGAACTTACTCCGCCTCCTCAAAGGGAAGCGGGTAAGATAATAGAGGGTGAAACACCTGAGCAGAAGGCCGCAGAACTTGTAAGGCTGTTGCATGAAGAAGCCAAAGTCATATAATTCTTCAGGAAAAGGGAAATCATCACTCTAATCCAATAGGAACAAAAGGAGATAAAAACATGGCAAAAGGAGTTATGATCATTGCTGAACAGAGGAAAGGGGATATACGAAAGATCTCCTACGAGCTGGTAAGTGAAGCAAGGAGACTAGCTGATTCTTACGGGCAGGAAGTAACGGCCGTATTGCTGGGATCCAATGTCAAGGATAAGGCGGCAAAGCTGGGAAATTACGGCGCGGATAAGGTTATTGTTGCGGATGATCCGCGGCTGGAAACATATACTACAGATGCGTACACATCGGTAATAGCCGAAATAGCCAAAGCTAACGGCCCGGATATACTGTTGTTGGGAGCCTCTGCCCGGGGCAAAGACCTTGCAGGAAGGCTTTCGGCGCGTCTGGGAGCCGGATTGGCACAGGATTGTACTAGCTTCACCGTGGAGGACGGCAATCTGATCGCAGTAAGGCCGATATATGCCGGGAAGGCCTATGCAAAAGTGACGTTTAACGAAAGCCGACCTCAGATGGCAACTGCGCGACCCAATGTCATGGCCATGAATGAGCCGGATGAATCCAGATCGGCAAGCATTGAGGATGCCGCATTTACTCTGGATGATGGCATGATAAAGACAAAGGTGATTGATGCGGTGAAAGATGAGGGCGGTAAAATAGATCTTACTGAAGCGGATAAGATTATTTCCGGCGGTCGCGGGATGAAAGGTCCGGAGGGATACGGGATCCTTGAAGAAGTGGCCGATCTCATGGGGGCTACAGTAGGTGCTTCGCGTTCCGCTGTTGACGCGGGGTGGAGACCGCAGTCCGATCAGGTCGGCCAGACGGGTAAGGTGGTATCGCCGAATCTATACATAGCGTGCGGTATTTCAGGAGCTATTCAACACCTTGCCGGGATGTCCACATCAAAGGTAATAGTGGCTATCAATAAAGATCCTGAAGCCCCCATCTTTCAGAAGGCCGATTATGGAGTGGTGGACGATCTTTTCAACATAGTCCCTGCCATGAAGGAGGAGATAAAGAAGATTCAATAAAAACCCCGGCGGAGAGCCGGGGAAAACCGGATGTGCCGTTACTGATATTCTGTTGTCTTTTTCCCCCTGGAGAGAAGGCATATTTAATGTAACGTGCACTCCAGAATTACTTTAGCTATCATGCAATTTATGTGCCTTCAAGATATCGACGTTTTTCCGGGTAATGTATTGGGCGCTGGGTTTACTGCATATATATCCGGCAGTGGTCTCTTTTCAATGCGGAAGGCCGCTGTGCCTGGTATTGCGTAAGCAAACATGCTTGTAAAATATTTAACATTTATAATATAATTAGTATAATATTATATTAGTGATATGCTATTATGATTACTTATATGGCAAGAATAACACGTTTAATGTGAAAAAATTACACATATCAGCTATTTTTATGGGCGGCGGTGTAGCTCAGGGGTCAGAGCATGCGGCTCATATCCGCAGAGTCACTGGTTCAAATCCAGTCACCGCCACCAAAGAGTCTGATCGGGTGTTGACATTTCTATAACAGGCTTTATATTCGCAGTGAAACTTTTTAGAGATGGGGCACTCTATGTCATATCTGGCATTTGAAGACAAGAATATGGATGCTGTGAGCGAGGCCCTTGAGATTGCGGAAGACAAGACCGGGAATTATTACAGATTTTCCATCGGGCAGTGGAAGCGCCATAAGTACGATGTCAAGACATTAATGTCCCTGGCCGATGACGAGATTATTTCATATGCCTTTGCATTATTAAATAAATACTCAAGGGTTATAGAGGGGGATGAGTCCAGGACAAAGAGACAAGATTTCTATTTTATATGCCTTCAGGATCACCGGATATTAAGCGCCCTCAGGAGAGATAAAAAACTTACCCTGATCCCCCTGCTTGTGTATATATTTACCCATGAACTGGTTCATATAGTAAGATTCTGTAATTTTTTTCAAAGGTTTGAGGTTTCGGGTCGAGACAGGGAAAAAGAAGAAAAATTGGTTCACGCCACAACCTACGATATATTAAAGACGTCTTCCCTCCCGAAAATGGATTATATCCTGGAATCATATAGATGGCACAGGTTCCACAACCTGTTTGCTTCACAAAGGATCATTTCATGAGATGAGGTGATGTAGAATGCCTTTCTATGAATATGAATGCACCAAATGCCACCACCAAACCGAGGTTTTTCAGAAGATAAGCGCTCCTCCCATGGCCAAGTGCGAATTATGCGGTGGTAAAATGAAAAAACTCATATCACACAGCAGTTTTCATTTGAAGGGGTCAGGCTGGTATGTAACGGATTATGCTTCCAAAACAGGGGGACACAAAGCGGAAACCGGAGCCGGGGGCGGTGATGCGTCCAAGAAAGCACCGGATAAAGAGGCGAAGAAACCCGATGAAACCAAAAAGAAAAAGGAGAATTCAGTCACGGAGACTAAGTGAAACAAAGGTGTAGGTCGGCGCATTATGCAGACCGTAATCAAACTTGGGAGAGTGATAAAAACAATAAATGAGAAATTTTGATAGCGGGAGAGTCCAGGAGAAGCTGATAAACAGGCTGGACAGGCAGGAGAAACAGCAGGCCTTTCAGCGGGACAGATTCTTCAAATTCAAACTACCGGAGATTCACCGGGAACTGTGGCAGGTCCTTTTAATGGAAAAGATCATTGAGGCGGAAAACCCCACAGCCGTTTCCGATAATCTGTTAAAGGGACTGAAACAGATCCTCAAGACAAATGAATTTGATTTTAAGTATTTTACCGCTCCCATCCGTGGTATTGTCCCGCGACCGAACCCAATCTCCCTGTACATCACTCAGTATATCCTTGAAGTAATTATTAACGATCCCGCTGTTGTGGATGTCTATGGCACCGATGTGGAGATATACCAAGTCGTAAACAGGGTAATGTCAAACATAAATAGCAGATTTGAAAGGACGGAAGAAAAGATTCTTCAGCAGCTTTCCCATAACAAGTCACTTATCCCCGGTTCGAGAGACTATGATATCGCCCTTGATCAGCTCTTCCGCAAAACCATGGGTGAACCCCGGAGTGATAATCCCCAACAGTGATCATGTATGCGTGATACCTGAAGCTATTTGCAAAAGCGGCAGATACTTGAGATAAGGAGGACTTCATGCCTGAAAAGACGGCGTTTGTTTTCCCCGGTCAGGGCTCCCAGTATATCGGCATGGGACGGGAAATAGCGGAGGCATTCCAGGGGGCGGGGGATATATTTACACAGCTTGATGATATATGTGAGAGGGCCGTCTCCAGGTTATGCTTTGAGGGTCCCATGGAAGAACTCACGCTTACCGTGAATCTCCAGCCGGCGGTTACAGCCGTTAACCTTGTATGCCTTATGGCTCTAAACAAATCCGGGGTCAATTCATCCGTTTCCGCGGGCCACAGTCTGGGGGAATACGCTGCCTTGACCTCCGCAGGAGTAATCACCGCCTATGACGCCTTAAAGCTGGTTAAGAAACGAGGGGAGTTGATGCACAGGGAGGCACAGGCAAATCCGGGGGCCATGGCCGCAGTTGTGGGCATGGAGATTGATAGGGTAAGGGATATCACAGCCAGGGCGAGTAACAAGGGCGTGATAGCCGTTGCGAATCATAACAGCGCACAACAGATAGTCATCACCGGTCAAAGGGAACCCCTTGCATTTGCAGCGGACTTGGTCAAGGAAGAAGGTGGTAAGGTCATTCCCTTAAAGGTGAGCGGGGCATGGCACTGTTATTTAATGAAAAATGCGGTTGAGGATCTTCGTCGATTTATGGAAGACATTTCATTCTCCAGGCCGAAAACGCCCGTACTTTTCAACGCGACCGCCGGGTCTGAGGAGGATCCTGAAAAGATAAAAGATATCATGGCCAGGCAGTTGATAAGCCCGGTGAAATGGTACGATATAGTCCTGAGAATGCTGGAGGACGGGGTGACTTCCTTTGTGGAAGTAGGCCCCAAAAAGGTGCTGTCCGGATTGCTAAATAAGATTATACCTGCCGAAAGCGAGGCAAAGGTCTACAATGTGCAAGATATCAAAACTCTTGATGGTTTTCTAGAATCAGTAAAGTAACTTCTTTTGCCTGCCGACTACGGACACCTGCCTTTCTCTGTTGACAAAGGATTAAGGTACTACTGTTGCTCTTTTTTATCGGTTTATCCGGTTAATGAGTACGCTAGTTAAGAGGATAAACCTACTTTTTCAAGCTGATATCGTAACGGTTCAAGGGGTAATTATACTAATAAAGTCTATTAGGCTGAAGGCTGGTAGGTTTTAGGTTTTAGCTTTTAGCCATTAGATATTAGCTATTAGGTATAAGAAGTCAGGATACAGGAGCCAGTAGCCAGAATACGGATTGTGACTTCTGTCTCCTGCCTTCTAATCTTCTTACCTTCTGATTCTCTTTCCTCTTTGCTCCATGCTCTTTGCGCTGTGCGCCTTACGCCCTGCGCTACCTGGCTCGCCGTAGCACACGTGATTTTAGATCAATAGGGGTTTTGTGCGGCAAATTTTTTGTTGACAACTATATTTTATTCATTTATTATTTGGTAATAATAATATTTAATAAATAATTATTCTTAATTAAACAATGGACACTAAGTATAAATCTTGATTGGATTTTTACCTTGCATTCAAGGAAAGTGATATAATGGATAATCCGGATACTCGATTTGACCAGATGCTCTCCAGATTGCGACTGCGCGGATTTCGCCTGACTCCTCAACGCATCGCGGTCCTTAGAATATTATCGGCAAGCGAAGGTCATCCGGGCGCGGAAGATATTTACACACAGGTAAAAAACGAATTTCCCACAACAAGCCTTGCCACGGTTTATAAGACCATTACACTGCTCAAGGAACTTAACGAAGTGCTGGAACTCGGTTTTTCCGAAGGCGGCAACAGGTATGACGGGAAAAACCCCTTTCCTCATCCACACCTGATATGCGTTAAGTGTAAAAAGGTTATTGATGCTGACCTGGAAAGCCTGGGAGATTTAACCGAAGAATTAACCCAAGACACCGGTTTTGAGATCTTATCCCATCGTCTGGATTTTTTCGGGATTTGTCCTGATTGTAAAGGTGAAGGGAAGTAGATCTCTTTCCAAGGAGTCTTTTATTAACGAACACCACCTTTAGCGTTTGTTTTGTTCGATTAGAAGGTTTTTCTCTTGTAAAACAATGATTGTTCAAAGGAGAAGGAAAATGGCAAAAGATAAAAAGACCTTGACAAACGCCTTTGGATTCCCGGTCGGTAATGATCAGAACAGCCTGACCGCGGGTAAAAGAGGGCCGGTTTTGATGCAGGATACGCATCTTTTGGAGAAACTGGCGCACTTTGATCGTGAACGAATCCCCGAGAGGGTCGTGCATGCGAAAGGTGCGGGTGCCCATGGTTATTTTGAGGTTACCGCTGATGTGACAAGATATACCAGGGCAAAATTTCTTTCCAAGATTGGAAAAAAGACGGATGTTCTTGCGCGTTTCTCCACGGTGGGTGGGGAAAGGGGATCAGCCGATGCGGCACGGGATCCCAGAGGATTTGCCATTAAGTTTTACACGGAGGATGGTAATTACGATATGACAGGCAACAACACTCCTGTCTTTTTCATCCGCGATCCTCTCAAATTCCCTGATTTTATCCACACCCAGAAAAGGCATCCGGCGATCAACCTTCCTGACCCGGATATGTTCTGGGATTTTCTATCGCTCACACCGGAGTCCGTCCATCAGGTTACCATACTGTTTTCCGACCGAGGTACACCGGCAACCTATCGGAACATGAATGGATACAGTAGCCATACCTACAAGTGGTATAATGATAAAGGCGAGTATTCCTGGGTCCAGTACCATTTCAAGACAGATCAGGGAATAAAGAATCTGACCCTTAAGGAATCAAAGCGCATATCCGGTGAAGATCCGAATCATGCTACCAGGGACCTTTACAACGCCATACAGAAGGACGACTATCCTTCATGGACCCTTGAGATGCAAATACTTACGCCGGAACAGGCAAAGGATTTTGCCTGGGATATCTTTGATATAACCAAGGTTTGGCCCCACGGGGAGGCGCCGCCGGTCAAGATAGGCAAGCTGGTCCTGAATCGCAATCCTGAAAACTATTTTGCAGAGGTTGAGCAGGCGGCCTTTTCGCCCGGCAACCTTGTTCCGGGTATCGGGATTTCGCCGGATAAGATGCTTCAGGCCAGGGTGTTTTCCTATCACGACACGCATCTTCATCGATTAGGGCCAAACTACCATCTGATCCCGGTGAACGCGCCGAAGAATGCCCCTGAAAAGAGTTATCAGAGAGACGGATTTATGCGTGTGGATGATAATGGGGGAGGGGGGCCTAATTACTGGCCTAATAGTCTTGGGGGGCCTGCCCCCGATCCATCGGCGTTAGAGCCTCCCATAGAACTGGAAGGGGAAGCAGCCCGTTATTCTTACAGTTATCCAAATGATGATTTTGTGCAGGCGGGTAACTTATATCGGAAGGTTATGACGGATGAGGATAGAGACCACCTGATCGGAAACATCGTGGACCATCTTGGAGGCGCCCAGAAACGGATACAGATCCGTCAGGCCGCCGTGTTTTTCAAGGCGGATCCCGACTATGGCGGCCGGGTAGGGGAAGGATTGGGCCTGGATGTCAATGAAATCAAGCGCCTGGCAGAGATGTCCCAGGAAGACAGGGCCAAAGCCACGGAGATAGGGAGCTATAACTAGTCTTTATCGGTTAGTTACAGGCAGGGCCGTTCAGCCCTGCCTGTTCCATTGTAATCCAATAAATGTGGATACCGCTGTCTCTTCGTCAGAACAACTGATAAATCTGTATCACCAGATCATCCTTGTTCCAAGACGGATTCCACCCACTTCCAACCTGCCGCTGCCCTCGGGTGTCCCACGGTGGTCATTGCCATGAGCACCGACTGATAGATCTCACCCTTGGTGGCACCGTTCTCCATGGCCATTATGGCGTGTCTCTGGGTGGCCGTCTCCAGGCCGGCCCCCACACAGATGCCCACCTTTATCAGTTCAACAGTTTTTCTTTCCAGCGGGCCTGCTTCCGCGCATGCCTTGGTAAGCTGTTCATGCGCCGCCCACACATCAGGGTACTCATCCGTAATCTTTTTAAAGGTCTCCGGAAGGTCTTTTTTGCCCATAATTTTCCCCCTTTTCAATCTTACTTAAAGGTTTGTTAATGGTTTCTATGTCCTCCATTACGGAAATATGGTTAAGGGAAGGTTATTGGGAATATGCATTGGTAACAGACTTCTTGAAGCTCAGATCCAGATGAAAAGGAACATTATCAATGGAGGGAATATAATTATATCAATTAATGCACAGATGATCAAAGATATCAATCATATTAACTTCTATATTATCGGTTCATCCGGATTAATGAGTAGGCTAGTTAATGATATCCAAATATTTTGCGCTATATGTGCCATGGTGTTCTCTTTTAAGCGGCGAACTTGTTTATGTGCAATAACTCCGCAAAAAGCCAAACGAGGCGGGCAGGGGGTCCCCCACCCGTAACTCCTTGAAATGACCAGGCCGGGAGATCCGGAACGAAGAAAAGGGACAGCCCTCGGGTCACGGCCATTCTTTTCAAGACGACATCTATGGTATTCCGTGGACGTGGTCTTATTTTCAAGGGTTTGACAGACCTTTTCCTGGTAGCAACGGGAAATTCTGCCAGGGGTTCTGGTGGAGCAAACCCTTGAAAATAAGACCACTGCAAGCCTTGGGTGGAATTCTTTTTGAGATGTTGTCTTGAAAAGAACAGCCGTGACCTCAGCTCTTGATGCTTTTTGAAATGACATCTGAATTTTTTTGCCCCATGGGCCATTAAGCTACTTATAATGGAGCCCCACGGGTAAACCCGTGGTCTTCTGCGAAGGCGGATAAGGTTTAATCTTTTACCTCTTTACGCACTTATTAACCGGATGAAACACATTATGTCACAGCCATTGTTGTAAGATAAGGTTAAAGGTATATGCATGGTACAGAAATCAAAACACGAAATAAGAAATCCTAAACAATATCCAGTGACAATAATTCAAATGACAGAAACAATTACTCTAGCTGATTTACAAAAAGGAAATCTTTTTATTTTGAACATTTAAAAATCTGAATTCATTTCGAAACTGGTAACCCGCCCCGAAGGGGTGGGACTGAGCCGAGCACAGCGAGCGAAAAATCTGATATTTCGATATTCGCCGCACTATGCCAGTCTTTTGCCTGCGTCAGAACCCGGGCCGATAGCGTATATCTCTTCTACTTGCAGGATGACGGCCGCCTTCGATCGAAAAGACAATCCCATCTTTTTGCTCATTTCCTTGATCCACCTGGTGGTCTCCTCGAACCGCCGACCGGTAGTCTCTATGGTGACAGGGCCTTTTATCTGATATCCTTCATTCCCTTCCCAGAACATCAGGGATACCCTTGGATTGACCTTCATATTTGCCAGGGTCTTATTGAAGAACTGGTCGGATATAAGAACAGCCTGGTTATCAATGATTCTTTTGGCTCCGATGGGGACGGCGTTGGGTATACCGTCCGGGGTAGCGGTGGCCAGGATCGCGATAGGAACCTTGTTGAGCAGTTCCTGTATGGGTTTCGTCATTTTAGCCATGTAAGTCTTTCTCCTTTCATAGTTTGTGTTACCATTATACAAAGAACAGGGGGTTTTTGACCGCCGGACAGGTAATCAGGAATGATACACGAAATGCGGAACGGAAGTCTCTGTAATATGTCTTTACATGGAATCTTTTCTATCAGGCACAAGAAGGCAGATTTTCATTGATGGTACGATTAAGGTCCATTAATCTTACAGGTTTTTGGAGGAGGGTCAATGCCATACCTTCTTCTATGGTTCTGGTAGCCCTGGAATGGCCGGGATTGCCTGTCACCATAAGGATCTTGGCCTTGGGATCAAAAGATTTAATCCGGGAGGATGACTCATAACCATCCATAATAGGCATTTCAAGGTCCATGATAACAATATCAGGTAAAAAAGATTTGTATTTTTCGAGGGCATCTTGCCCGTTACAGGCCTTTTCTATGGAATACTCACCCATCATGGTGAGTCCTTTCACCATGAATTCGGAAATGATTTGTTCATCGTCCACCACAAGCACCTTTTTTGGCAGCATTTTCGGGCCCTCCCGGGATGTTCAGGATTTGCCAAATATAATTTATAAATTCTAGCCCCATATATCTAAAATGTCAACAGGAAAATACAATATATGGTATTTTTGAAAGGAAATATCATTATATATTGTAGATATCAACATTTTTTCGACAATTTTGAACACGGAAATTGTTTGGTAATTTGAGGTGATAGATGCCTTCTTGACAATTTCGCACCACACCTCCAAGATTATTGAGCACTTTTTGTATTGACTAAAGAAATCACTATGGATAGATTTTTTCAAATAAAACCCAGGAATCACCTTTTCGATTGCCCCGCGAAATTACTGATTGCCAGGGGAAGTCAGAGGCTGGGTCCGGCCTTTATAACATTCAGGCATCAAGAATAATTGAAAGGTAACGGAATGCGCATAAAATATATTATAGTGACAGGGGGCGTCCTATCCGGTCTGGGCAAGGGTATCGCCGCTGCTTCCATAGGCCACCTACTGTCCTCAAAACTTAAGATAATCCCCATAAAATGCGACGGTTATTTGAACGTGGATCCGGGCACCATGAACCCTTACGAGCACGGAGAAGTCTTTGTGCTTGATGACGGGGGTGAAGTGGATATGGATTTCGGGCACTATGAAAGGTTTTTGGGCGTTACGTGTAAATCAAAATGGAATCTGACCATGGGTGCGGTATTCAACATGGTCAGGAAAAAGGAAAGGAAAGGGGATTACCTGGGAAAGACAGTTCAATATATCCCACATGTTACGGATGTGATAAAGGATCATATCTTTGAGGTGGCTCGGGAAGAATCGGCGGATCTTGTTATTGTGGAGATCGGGGGGACAGTGGGGGATATAGAGAACGAACTCTTTCTGGAGGCAATGAGGCAAATGAAAGAGGATGTCGGCAGGGACAACATTGTCTATGTCCATCTCACCTATGTCCCCATACCCTTCGGGGTAAATGAACAAAAATCAAAGCCCACCCAGCAGAGCGTCAACCTGTTGAAGCAGAGGGGTATATTCCCGGACATCATCATAGGCAGATGCTCGGAGTTCCTGTCAAAGGAGGTAAAGGCAAAGATTTCCAATTTCTGTGATGTTGATCCTGAAGCCGTAATTACGGGCCTTGATGTGGATGATATCTATGAGATACCCGTTGTATTCGAGGAAGAGGGCCTCCCGGGGATCCTCCACAAGAAGTTGAATATCTACAGCCCTCCTGACCTGAGAAGATGGAAACAGCTTATTAATAATCTCAGAAATCCCAAAAAAGAGATCAAGGTGGCCATGTGCGGCAAATATACCAAGTTGGAAGACTCCTACGCATCTATCATTGAATCATTCAATCATTGCTCGGCACACCTGGGCTGTAGGATAGTACTTAAATGGATCGAGACTACGGATATGTCCGACACCTCCTTCCTGGATGATGTGAACGGAATAGTGGTTCCGGGTGGGTTCGGGTCCAGGGGAACGGAGGGCAAGATCGAGGTGATCCGTTATGCCAGAGAAAATAATATACCCTTTCTGGGGCTTTGTCTGGGGCTTCATATGGCTGTTATCGAATACTCCAGGAATGTTTGTCATCTGGAAGGGGCCAACTCAACAGAGATAGATCCGGACACACCCCACCCTGTTATCGATATCCTGCCCGAACAGAGGGAGATTCAGGATAAAGGAGGTACAATGAGGCTTGGTGCCTACAGGGCCGTTCTGAAAGAAGGCACAAGGGTTCAATCGCTTTACGGTACCACAGAGGCATCCGAGAGGCACCGGCATAGATATGAGGTTAATCCTGAATACCATGCGATACTTACCAAAAACGGGATGGTTTTTTCCGGCAGTTCCCCTGACGGAAGGCTGGTGGAGTTTATCGAGATACCCGATCTTAAATATTTTATGGCGACTCAGGCGCATCCTGAATTAAAATCCAGGATGGAATCTCCGGCGCCTCTTTTCTATGGTTTTATAAAGGCCTGTCTCGAATAGTATTTTTTGAAAACGCACAGGGAGTGAATTCCCCGCAGCGACTCGACTTGAACTCGTCGACAAGTCTTGCTGCAGGGAGAATCAATTCGGGTCTTATAACAGACGTTTCTGGATTGCTGCAAGAATGACTGATATTGTTGATCTCCAAAAAGCCCGACAGGATAAAAAGGCCAGAAGAGGATATCGCAACTGGGCAAAAAGGTTCAAAGAGGATTTCGCATTATCAACCCGTCTCAGCCATATCTCAGACAGAACATTAGCCTTTTTGGCCTCGGGTAAGGGAGATAGCCCCTTTTATCTATATGACCTCATCATGAATCTCCAGGGTATGGGTTCGGGGTTGGAGTTCAACCACCTGGGAACAAAACAGAAGATGATGGTAGTGGACAGATACCTTTTTTTGTTGGACAGGATCAGATTCGAATATATGAAACGGGTGGGGTGGCTGGACCGTTATGCGGGTGAAGGAGTCACTCTCGTAGAGTTGGTATTGGAATTCGATCAACTGGCGCCGGCCATGCAGGCTGAATGCCCTGTTCTCAGCAAAGATCATCCTGATTATACCAGGTTCAGGGAAATGAAATCCTTTGAGAAAGAAGGATTTATAAGAAAGCTCTTATTCTCGGCCCTAAAGGAGATGGAAACTCATTCAACAACCTGATAGACTATATCATTCTCCCGAACCCTTTCCTTTACTTTTATGCCTACGAGATCTCCGGGCACGGCCTCTTCTACGGGCTGGTTCTCAATCTCCATGCTCCCCACCTCTTGGGTGAAATCAGTAGTATGGCCCTTAAATCTTAGTATGTCTCCTTTCTTGATGCTTCCATCCTTGACTTGAAGAGCCGCTACGCTTGGTTTTGCAAAGAATTTAACGATTACACCGACCTCTTTTTCGGACATGATTCAACCTCCTAATCTTATTAAGGTTCCTCCGGTTAATGAGAGCGCTAGTTAATGATATTCAAATATTTTGTGCTATATGGGCCATGGGGCGCATGGCGATTTAGCTCATAGTTCATGGGTAAATGGGTAAATGGCTTATTGCTCATAGTGCAGCCGCCTTGAACCCTAGAACCCGTTCGACACGCCGTTCCACAAGCCGTTCGACAAGCCGTTCGACAAGCTCACGGTCCTGAGCAAAGTCGAAGGACTCACGGCCCTGAGCACCGTCGAAGGGCCTTAGACCCTCATTTACTTCTTTACGTACTCATTAACCGGTTGAACCCTTATTAATATTGGCAAAGTTTAGATAATTATATATCATTTTATACTATAGGTGTCAAGATTTTCAAATGCCGGTGTGCCGGGTGGCATATATTCTTGTTGAACCGGGGTAAGGATTCGTATAATATCATTCGACAATTCCAGCGCACCTGCCGGTCTAAAGATGTTGTGTTGAACCGGGGGAAGGCAACGAGTCGGAAAGGAATATTTAGACATGGAGGGTTACCAGAAACGACTGTCCATAATGTTAGCGGAAACAGGGGCCTTATTCTTTGATGAAGGCCTTTTTCTAAAGGATGGTCGCCCCACCCCCTATTTTGTAAATTTAGGGATGTTCAGGACAGGCCGTTTGAGCATGGCTCTTGGTTCCTTTTTTGCTGATATGATGGTAGATTACGGTCTCAATAAGAAGACGGATATTATACTGGGACCCTCCTATAAAGGAAGCGCCATTGCGTTGTCCACATCCATAGCCTTATATGCCAACCACGGATATGACTTGTGTTTTGAGTATGACCGAAAAGAAGAGAAGATACACGGTGAAGGAAGCAAGTCCGCCAGCATTACGGTCAACAGGACATTGTTTGATGGCTGTCGTATATTTATTGTGGATGACGTTGCAACATCAATGTCCACCAAATATGCCCTGCTGGACCGTTTGCACGGGGAGGCGGACGCCAACGAAATATCCATCGAAGTGACGGGCATAGGTATTGCGATAGACAGGGAGCAGAGCACGGCTGTTTATGGGAATGACGGAGAGGTTATCCTTGATAAAAAAGGAGAAGACACCATCAAGGCTTTTACAGCAAAGACAAACATCCCGGTTTATCCCGTGGCTGGTATAAGAGAAGTAGTGAATTATCTATATGGAGAGAGAATCCCGGTTCTTATTAAAGGAGGCCGAAAACCCATAGATGAACCGACAAAGGCCGGGTTTGATGATTACATGAAGACCTATGGGCATGAATAACGGTTTGACTGCAAAGACATTTTCCCTTGAATAATCTAAAAGCCATTGGATCAATTGGCAATAATCAAAGATGTTGAGGCAAAGATTATAAAAGATTAAGGAGTGAAAATGGAAGGAAACACCATTGAAACACGTTTTGGCATCAAGGCCGTACAAAAGGGATTCATTACTGCTGAACAACTAATTGAGGCATTAACAATACAGGTAATGGGAGATGTAGAACGAAAGCAACATAAACTTATCGGGATGATCCTGCTTGAAATGGGGCTGATGACCAATGAACAGATCGACGAGGTGGTCCGAGAATTAATGAAGAAGAGTGTTAGTTAGATAACATCACAATCAAGAGGAAAGATTTTCCGCACAGGCTTTTATAGAATGGTCAGGGCGCTATGATTTCCGTGACCAAGTGATCATAAGGATTGCCAAGACACCTTAGTTCATCCAGCCAGAGCTTTAAAAGATCCAGCCTTTCCTTTTTGACCTTTTCGGGCAACTTGCCTGTTTTCAGGGATGTAACAAGATAATCCAGGGCAATGCGTACATCCTGGACAGTAATTACCATACCTCGGGATTCCAGCATCTGATCCCTGTATCTCAGGGTGGATTTTACAAGCATGGAAAAGACTTGTCGAACGGATTCGTTGGCCACCGGGGAATCTCCCAACATGTTGGAAAAAAGCATATAGATATCCTTGTCTTCCATTTGTCTATATCTCCCCTGCCTGGACAAGACGCGCAAAATGTTCAAATGAACGATCATAGGTGGCCTCCGCTTTTTCCGGGAAACAGCAGCCGGGGAGCTCTCTTGACCGGAGATGATATGCTATGCATTCGCAACATATCCCCTTTTTTTCGCAGGGTTCGTAGGTGCAATTGCATCTTTTCAGGTTTTTTTCCTTATGGCATTCCATTTAATGCCTCCTGTAATGGGAATGTAGGGGGCTCCATCTGTACTTATAAATAGTCCTCATTATCTTTATAGGTCCTCTTTTTTAGAAGGACCTTGATAAATCCATATATGGACAAAAGGGCGGCCAAGAAAAATAATACTTCATAGATATTGTTTAAAAGGAATGTAACAAATGTGGCCCTTTTTTTGAGATTATCATACCATCTCCCTTCAAATTCATCAAAGGAGATAGAATATGATTTCAGTATGGCCGTATCAATCCCATCCCCGTTTTTTAGATAATCCAGCAGAGTTAATACTCCATTCAGCCCATATTCATGGATTATGTAATCTATGACACTTTTGCTTTCAGCGTAAGCTAGGATTAGCTGTTTTTCATCTTCGGGGAATTGCCGATCAAGGCTCTTCAAACTTATGTATCGGTTTGAGAGGGAAATCTCGTCAAGAACCGAGTGTTTATTCATCAGAATATCGGCAAGTCCGCCGCTTACCCATTGGGCTATACCTTCGTCCAGCCATCGTGGGAGATTTCCGCGGGGTATATTTTTGTGCAGAAGAAGATGGCATAACTCATGTTTAATAGTAGATTCAAAGGTGAAGGGGTCTATGTTCATCCTTGAATAGTCAATAACCATCAGACCCTTCTCGGGCACGGCATATGCCACTATTATGGTATTGTCCACCATCCTCTGGAATGTATCTTTATCCCTGACTAACAACAGGGCGGGTATAAAATCAATTTCCCAGGCCAGAGTCTCTTCAAGATCCTTCTTTATAACAGGATAGAGCTTAACAGCCTCCTCCGCGGCCGATCTCAGGCCTTGGTAAAAGAAGATGGTCAAGCCGCTTTTTTGAAGGAGAAGAATATCCGAATCCTGCGCGTAAACCGGATTGATAAGGAGGAGGAGGAGGAGAGATACAAAAAGGGGTGTTTTGTGCCGGGCAAAAACAAAAAAATCCTCCACCGGGACGGGCACGGTCCGCCTAGAGGACGTCGATTGTATAAGCATGAGGTTTTTACTTTATCGCATCTTTTAGAGCCTTGCCGGGTACGAATTTGGGAACCCTTTTCGCATTTATTCTTATCTCTTCCCCGGTTTGGGGATTCCTTCCCGTTCTGGCCTTCCTTTTGTCTACCTTGAATGTCCCGAAACCAACCAATGTGACGGTGTCTTTCCTTTTCATAGCCTTTGAGATATTCGAGAAAACGCAGTCTACCGCCGCCTGTGCCTCTTTCTTGGTGCTTAATACTTTAGCAACCTCGTTCACCAGATCACCCTTGTTCATTTATTTCTCCTCCTTTCTGAAATAATGTAAAGTGTTGTTGCCAGTGACAATAAAAGAATATACGGGAAATATCAAGCATAAAATTACAAAAAAAGCACATAAACGAGTTCGCCGCTTAAAAGAGAGCCCCATGGGCCATATAGCGCAAAACATCAACAGCATGCCAACTACGTAAGGTGCCACCCAGGGTGGCGGAGTACTTATGAGATAATAGAAAACTCTCGAGTCCGACGAAGTCTGGAAAAGGCTTCCCAAACTCTTGAAAATAAGACCACGTCCACGGAATACTATAGATGTTGTCTTGAAAAGAATGGTCGTGACCCGAGAGCTGTCCCTTTTCTTCGTTCCGGATCTCCCGGGCTGGTCATTTCAAGGGGTTACGGCCGTGGGATGCCTACCCCCTCCGCTGTTCTCCAGTGCCTCCGGCACGGGAGCCAGGGGGTCCCCCAGCCATAACTCCTTGAAATAACAGCGCCCTCCCGATAGTCACTCAAAAAAGGGACAGCCCTTCGCCCCAGTGCCATACCTTAGCGCCGGGTTAAGGGACCGGTTATCATTCTTAAGTGGTCCAAGGGGTCCAGGATTCGAGGAGTCGAGGCGGCTGCGCTATGAGCAATGAGCAAAGAGCAATGACCTATGGATTAAGGGGTAAGAATTGGGGAGTAAGGATTAAGGGGCAGTAATAAGTAGTCCTAAGCCCTAATCCATAACCCATAATCCCAAATTAATCCATAACCCATAACCCCAAATTAATCCCTAATCCTTAATGCCTAATCCCTATTTGCTATTAACCATTCAACCATTCAACGAATCGACTATTTAACCATTAACCTATGAGCTATAAGCTGTGAGCTAAATCGCGATGCGCCCCATGGGCCATTAAGGTACTTATAATAAGGTTTAATCCTTTACGTACTCATTAAGCGGATGAGACTGTTTTATTACCCCGGATGACTTGATTCTCTGACTTTTTTAGAGTATAAATAATACATCTTAATATATCAGGAAGGTTCAAAAGTGCATTCGGGCAAAAAGACGTCCGCAGCAAAATCTATTCAATCATTTGATGATGTCTATAAAAGAGGCAGGTGCCTGTCGTGCGGATATGCGGGCATAAGACCCGGAAGAAGATATTGTTCCAGTGCGTGCCGCAAGCAGATGTTATGGGTCCTTTCTCTTTCTAAGGGATTTCTCAAGATCTTTAACACCAGATACGCATCGTTTTCTTTTGATAAGAATCACGTTGTTCTGGATATCCTGCCGGGTTGGTCAAAGGAGATTTCCAGGTTTATCCAGAAAAGGAATAGCGGTAAAAAACCGGCCGAAGACCTTAAAGACCTCATTCTCCGATACGGGAGAGAATGGTATGATATTATTGATAATAACAATTCCAAGAGTTATGCGTCACTTTTCCTTTTAAAAAAGAACTTCAACGGAGAGATCACTGAGAGGTCCATCAAGCCAAATAACAGGCTTCGTCCAAGATTTTCCAAACAAGAAAAGGAATCGATAAAGCTCCTCCACCTGAGGTTGGACGAACTAACTACTGAAAAGCATACGGAAAGAATAAAGTCTGCATACAAAAAGATGGCAAAGATCCATCACCCGGATATGGGCGGAGACCCGGAAAAATTCAAAAGATTGAATGAGGCACATCAGCAGATGCTTCTGTGGGCTAAAAATCCGCAGTACACGTCCAGGAAGGCCCTTGTTGATTGCTGGTCCTACGATGCATCAAACAATAGATGGACCCCGCCCTTATAGATTTTCTCTTCCGGGCCTGCCTTTCCAGACAGGCCTGTTTTCTCAAGCAAGCCTGGGGGTGAATTATCGCTAATGCATTCCATGTACGTGTCAGTAGAAAAGATCCTTGAACAGAATCCTATTGAGGGCTCGGCGCCGTGCAGGATAGATTCTGGTGGCACATGGGATATTAAGGCTATGGCCCTGCCGTTCGAAAAGATTAGCCCCGCGACCTTAAACATGGCATTGAATCTGAGGACTACTGTTGTTCTTCTCCCTTACAAAGCGGGTTGGGTAAAGATTGGCTCCGAGGGTTTTGCCCGGGGCGAAGAACAGAGTGTAGATAAGTTGGTTTTTGACTCGCCTTTCGGGCTTTTTTTTGCCGCCATTAGCCATTTCGGATTTCACGGTCTCACTGCAAGAATAGAGTCTGATTCTCCGGTAAAATCGGCCCTAGGGGGTTCCAGTACGGCCTTGGTGGCTCTTATCAAAGCCCTTTCAAAACTGAGAGGTTCCATGGGAGGAAAGGGTTTGTCCGATGAAGATACCCTTCACCTTGCGTACCATCTTGAAGATGGGATAAGCGGCGGAAATTGCGGTATTCAGGATCAGGCTGCTGCTGTTTATGGAGGCGTGAACCTGTGGATATGGAATTACGGGAAAAGGGAATTTCCTTTAAAGAAAGAAACCCTACTGAATAAAAAGGGGGAAAAGGAACTATCAGATTGTATCATTGTGGCCTACAGTGGAAAAAGCCATGCCTCTGCCCATATTAACCTCACTTGGGTCCGGGGATTTCTTGGAGGACAAAGCAGGGCAGGATGGATTCAGATAAACGATATCGTAAAAGACCTGGCAAAGGCCATAAAAGAGAGAAAGTGGAACAATGCCGCCATGCTTTTAAGGGAAGAGATGGCGGTCCGAAGAGAGATAACTCCGCAAGCCTTGATCCCGATTACCCAAAGATTGATCGACCTTGCTGAAGATGCAGGATGTGGTGCCAGATTTACCGGGGCGGGCGGAGGAGGTTCCGTATGGGCTCTTGGAGAACCAGGCCGGATCTTGGGCTTGAGGAAAAACTGGGGAAAGGAACTCGCTCCCATCAAGGGAGCCGGTATTCTAGGTTGTACTATCGATCATTCCGGGGTGAGATGATAGTGTTTCTGGTTCATTCCTTGCCTACCTCAACAAGCGTGTCCATAAAAACCTTATAAAATTTTTCGTATTCCGAGACGCCCCTTTTTAGTATAGGGGGCAGATTGTCCGCATCTTTAGTGCTGATTACGATATTGGAACTCATGGCGTAAGCCGCCATCTCATCCATGGTCTTTAGATTGTCACCTATCAGGGCCACGAAGATCCGGCGGCGGGCAGACATGGATATGGTATTCAGATAATTACGAATGGGGCTGTTGCCCAGTTCCTGACCGTCAAATCCTTCAGCAAGAAAGATGATATCAAAGCGATGGAAGCGGAGTTTGCCCAGCGCATCTCTGGTATTGGGGCTGGGGATATATTTGTATCCGAGCTCTTCCACCGCTGTTTTAACCTTTTCCGCTATATCATTTTCAGCCAAAACCAATGCCAGTTTGGCGTGTTCATCGTAGAAATCAAGGGCCTCGTCGGTATCAGTAGGGGAATCCTCAGGGGAGGGTCCGTTTTGGTTGGATATGTTGGCATCAATGGCTATCTTGTTCTTGCACTTGGGACAAGTGATCCTGATCATCCGATCCTTAGGGATCTTATCATCAGGCACATTGAGTTTGGTTTTACACTGATCACATGTGACTTCCATATCTTTACCTCCTGAGAATCCCTTTTAACCTTTTATCTTTTCTCCGTATTGATCATCTATTTTAAGGTCTTCTATCTCGGTGGTCTTCTCTCCCCTTTCCGATTTAACAGAGTCTATCATCCTTCCTACTATGCCTTTTCGGGATGCATAACTCATGGCTGTTTCTTCGGTGATAAGGCCGGCCTTGTAATGATCAACAATGCATTGATCAAAGGTCATCATCCCGAATGGTTGACTTGCCTCAATAATCTCGTAAAAGGTCTTTCCCTCGGATTCACCGTTTAATATAGTATCTTTCACTCTGAGGTTAGAACCCATTATCTCATGTGCCGCCTGACGACCTCCCCCCTCTTTGGGAAGGAGCCTCTGGCATACAATCCATCTAACCGTATCCGCCAGCCTGATCCTGATCTGTTTTTCCTCTTCCTGTTCGAACATACCCAGGATCCTGTTTATGGTCTGTCCCGCATCAACAGTATGCAAGGTGCTTAAAACCAGATGCCCGGTCTCGGCGGCCGAGAGCCCGATCTCAACAGTCTCCCTGTCCCTCATCTCTCCGACCAGGATAACCTTTGGTGCCTGCCTGAGGGCCGCTCTAAGGCCCGAAGAAAAGGCATCAAAATCCAGCCCCATCTCCCTCTGATTAAAGGTGGCTGTTTTTTGGGAATGAACAAACTCAACCGGATCTTCCAGCGTCACTACATGGACGGATTTGGCTTCGTTTATCTGATTCAACACCGCGGCGAGAGAGGTGGATTTCCCGCTGCCGGTTGCTCCTGTAACCAGGATAATTCCATTCCTCTCATCCGCTATCTTTTTAAAAGCGGGCGGTAGCTTTAATTCCTCGACAGTGGGGATCCTGGTGGAGAGTTGCCGCATCACTATGGAATAACAGCCCTTCTGGGAAAAGATATTCACCCTGAAACGGGCCTTTCCAGCCAGCTGGTAGGAGGAATCGCATGAGCCTTGGGTTAGCAGGTTCTTTGTCAGACGACGGTCGGAATTAATAATATTAAGGGCCATCAACTCGGTTTGAAAGGGCGTTAGCCTTTCAGTAGGGGGTTTCAACGCAACGGGCTTCAATTCTCCCGAGGCCTCCACCTGGAAAGGTTTGTCCACAGTCATAAGAAGATCGGAAACGCCGTCATGTGACTCGAGCATGGTTGTTAGAATATTATCAACCTGTTGTCTTTTCATAATCTTCCCGCTCCTTTCTTAAAAGCGCAACACTCCCTTGCCGGAACCTTGCTTATAATGGGGTTTATTACTATGCATCCGTGAAATCGGAAGGCGCATTCTTAAGGTACGGTCGAAACATCTCCTTATTATTGCACTTTGCGTATGCGTCATTCGCGCTGATCTTTTTTGCCTGCAGAAGCGCCAAAATGGCGTCATCCAGGGTCTGCATTCCGTATTTCTTGCCTGTCTGCATCGCTGAGGGAATCTGAAACGTCTTTGACTCCCGTATAAGATTCCGGATTGCCGGGATAGCTATCATTATCTCCAGGGCGGCGACCCTTCCCTTTTTATCAATCCTCTTGAAGAGATTCTGGGCTACCACCGCCCGCAGACCGTCGGCAAGGGTATTTCTTATCTGGGCCTGCTGGTTAACGGGGAATACCTCGATAATACGATCAACGGTCTTTGCCGCGCTTGTGGTATGTAATGTTCCGAAAACAAGGTGTCCGGTGGCCGAAGCCTCTACGGCCAGGGCAATGGTCTCCAGGTCCCTCATCTCTCCTACCAGAATGACATCGGGATCCTCCCTGAGAGCCCCCTTCAAGGCCGCCGCAAAGGACCTTGTGTGAAGTCCCACTTCCCGGTGATTGACCACGGCCTCTTTACTTCTATGAACGAATTCTATAGGGTCTTCGACCGTCAGGATGTGATCCTTACGGTTCCTGTTAGCTTCGTCTACAATGGCCGCAAGGGTCGTTGATTTACCGCTCCCGGTCGGGCCTGTAACAAGCACCAATCCCCTGGGGAGAGAGGCCAGTTTGCGGACTACGGGCGGCAGGCCTAGTTGTTCACAGGTCAAGATGTCCGACGGGATCTCCCTGAAAACCGCGGCGACGCCCCATTTCTGTTCAAAGAAATTCGCCCTGTATCTTGCAAGCCCCGGGATTTCGTAGGCAAAATCAATATCCCCTGTCTCTTCAAAAACCTTGACCTTGTCTTCCGGCGCTATTTCGTAAAGCATAGACTTGAGTGTATCATTATTCAGTTCTTTATATTTTATCCTTGTCAAATCGCCCTGGATACGAAGGATAGGTTGTTGCCCAGTAACCAGATGAAGATCCGAGGCCCCCTGTTCATTCATAAGCTTAAAAAAGGCATCTATCTGTGCCATACTCTATATCCTCCCCTGATTAGATTTTCGCTGTCTGTTGCGTGGTTATAACCTGTTTTAAAGATCAGATAAAGGCACATCCACCTGCGTGACGACTCTCTAGTAACCCAGTATTAACCAGCCGTTAATCTATCTTTCAAGTATTATACACAGAAATTAAGAGCGGATTCAACACAAATTAACAACCCGGGGCAAATCAACCGGAAATTGATGAAGGAGCCGAAAACCCCTTGTACAGCATAAAGGCATCCTGTCCTTCAGGATAAAACCCCGTTTTCAGCTTGATTGCCCTGTAGCCGCCTCGAGAAAAGAGGCTTCGGGCCCGGAAGTTCCCCTTGGCGGTGTGCAGAAAAATACCCTTTACTCCAAGGTCTGCGGCATTTTTCTCTACCTTCTGCAGGAGCAGGGTGCCTATCCCCATCCCCTGTTTTCCTGGTTCCACGGCAATGGCTAAGAGTTCTGCATCATCTTGAAGATTATTCCTGTCAGGGGCAAATCCAACCATGGCGAAACCTGCAGGTTGACCGTCCTTGAGGGCGATAGCGGTAATTGTAAGATCAGACTCAACCCATTTCGGGAGGAGCTCCTCATAGGGGCCGTAGGCATGAAATACTTTCCGGCATAATCGCTTAATGAAACGGATATCGCCGGCCGCGGTCGGACGCACGCTTACGCGTGGTTCACGGTTTAATCTATTGTTTGAGGATCGCCGGGCTCGGAGATTCCCTGGTGGATTACCCTTGCCGGGTTTCGGTCTGGCGCTCCTCGCATCGCGAAGCCGCTCAAGCCTTTTAATCTCCCCGTATTTACCGAATCGACCCCTCTTACCCATGTCCCGTGATTATGTGTTATTCATAGGCCGACTGACCGCTAGTCATAAAGACGCCTGTTAAAGACTATTCCAGTATTGTTGATGAATTTCTTTAACCGGACCGATGGCATTGCGGAGAAGGTCTTTGTCGGCCCCGGACAACAGTTTATTATAGTCGGTATGTGCCATCCCTGAGAGTTCCATTAATACTGCCTTCACGGAATCCGTTTGACCCTGGATGTTATATCCTCCTTCCAGCGTAATGACCATCTTTCCGGCACAGCACGCATCTGCTATCTCCATGATAGATCGGATTAATCCCGCGAAGCCTTGTGAAGTAATGTTCATCCCTCCCAGGGGATCCTCCTCATATGTATCAAAACCGGCTGATACCAGGATTATTTCAGGATTGAATTCAAGTGCAACCGGATTCAAGATACTATTATATATGGCAATATATTCGCTGTCTCCATACCCCGGCGACAGAGGGACATTGATGGTAAATCCTTTTCCCTTGCCTGTCCCCACTTCACCATTAGCTCCGGTTCCCGGATAATAAGGATATTGATGGGTTGAAAAATACAGGACGGAAGGATCATCCTCGAAGGAATGCTGTGTGCCGTTACCATGATGAAGGTCCCAGTCCGCTATCAGTATACGCTTGATCCCGAGATGTTTCTGGGCATACATGGCGCCTATGGCGATATTATTAAAAAGACAAAAGCCCATGGCTCTGTGTCTCTCTGCGTGATGTCCGGGAGGCCTGACAAGGGCAAACGCGTTTTGGATCTCCCCGGAATTGACCATGGATATGGCCTCGCACAAACCGCCGGCGGCCAGAAGGGCCGCTTGGTAAGAGCCCGGGGATGTCTGGGTATCCGGATCCAGGTATGTGCTGTCCACACCATCTGTTGCCTCCAGCATGTTTACATAATCCGGCGAATGAATCAGGAGCAGGTCTTCCCTTTCAGCCTTTCTTGCGGGGATCTCCTTATAACTACCCTTCATGTCCGGAGCGTTTAACATCTCATAGATGGCCTCAAGCCGTCGAGGGCTTTCGGGATGATAGTGTCCCATAAAATGATCAAGATATCTCCTATCTCTTACAATCCCGGTTCTTTTCACAATTTGTCCCCCTGGGTAAAGATGGATCTCCCAAATACAGTTTTCATATAGCACATATTCGTTCAATATGAAAGTGCTTCCTGTAGAATGGCATATAGCTCACAGGTCATAGCTCACAGCTCATTGCTCATTGCGCAGCCGCCTTCGCTAACCGGATAAACCTAACATTTTATTGTTGATGACGGCGGTAAAAATAGAATAATATTCTTGGATAATAGAAAGGCACAATAGGGTTTGATATTGAAGCTTCCCTTTTTGAACAAGCAGGTTTGAAATGTTCTTTTTTATCGGCGGAGTTCAGCCTAAAACAGTTGACCTTGAAAACGTCCCCAGGGTCTGTCCTTCTTGCGGCCTTTATCAGGCCCGGTTAAAAAGGCTTGATCATTATATATCCATCTTTTTCCTGCCCCTTTTCCGCATAAAAAAGGGACTTCCCCTTCTAATATGTGATAATTGCGGGCATGTTTCGTCGGAATGGAGGGATTAAGGATTAGGGATTAGGGATTAAATTGGGGTTATGGGTTATGGGTTAGGGGTTAATTTGGGGTTATGGGTTATGGATTAGGGGTTAGGACTACTTATTACTGCCCCTTAATCCTTAATCCCCAATTCTTACCCCTTAATCCATACCCCTTTGCTCATTGCTAATAGCTAAAAGCTAAGCAAAGGTGTATAATTCTATCATGGATGGGTGCAGGTTATGAAACGATCGGACACAGGCATGGATGAAGAGGAGATCATTGAACAGCTTGAGGATCTGGCCCACAGACTGGGGGTAAAAGTCCGCTACGAGGAATTGAAAAAAGACGGGGTTTTTTCGCCAGGGGGGTTGTGCAGAGTAAAAGGCGAAGATATCCTCATTGTAAACTCAAAGGCCGGAGTCCAAGACAAGATGCAAGTTTTGGCAAAGGCGTTGACATCCTTTGACCTAGGCCGGGTGTATATGCGCCCCGCCCTGAGAGAATTCCTCCTAAGAGAATCTTCCCCCACCAAGGGGGATTAATAGCTGTTGCGACCTCTTTTTCTGTTTCGGTGGTTGGTCTTTTTGTAAAACTCCAGGAATTTAGCAACGGACATCTTCATATTCTTCCTTTCACATATCTCCTGTATGCCTCTGATGTTATGATAATAATCCGGATTATCATATATATAACCTGAAAGGCCGTAAAGGGATTGGGATCTGACAAGGCCTTCGTCTACTCTGAATCCCCTTGTCTTCATAACCCGGGGGCCTGTGAAGATAACCAATGCACCGGGCTCCGCAATTATAACATCGCCCAGGGCGGCATAACTGGCAATTGCCCCTCCTGTGGAAGGATCTGCAAGGATGGATATATATGGAAGATTCTGTCGTTTAAGTCGGTTGATGGATTCGATCGTCTTGGCCATCTGCATTAGAGCGGATATACCTTCATAGAGCCTGGCTCCACCGGAACAGCAGAGGCTGAGCAACGGGAGTTTTTCCTGTATAGCAAGATCCACAGCCCTCCTAAACTTTTCTCCAAAAACAACCCCCATGGAGCCGCCGCAGAAATAGAATTCGCTTATGGCCATTACTACCGGCAGATTGTAAACCCTGGCGCTACCCACTACAAGGGATTCTTTAAAATGGGATCTGCCCTTCTGTCTTTTGAGAAAATCCCTGTAATAATCGGTGATTTGATCCTCATTAAACAACTGATCAACAGTCAGGTTCCGATAAAGCTCGTGGAAACTTCCGGTATCGGCAAGGCAATCTATCCAGCCTTCCGCTCCGAGTATATAGGCACGCCCGCACTCGGGACAGACATGATAATTATCCAGGAAGGTCTTGAGAGGAATGAGTTTGCCGCACCCTTGCCGGATACCTTCCTTACCCTTTACAGCCCCGCATTGGATATATTCCTCGGCCGTTTCCTGCCGGGTAATATCTCCGTAATTATCATTGACCTCGGTCAGGCTTGAGTAGTTGACTATCTTTATGTCCGGAGGGGGCTTCCGGAAGAGCTTCTTTATGGGTTTTTCAATATAACGTTTGATATCATAGAATGTTCCGGTTGACTTTCCGAGGCCGTATTTCTTTACCCTGACCGCTCTCTTTTTAATGAGCTTTTTTATGCGCGACTTGGAAAGGTCTTTGATTGATTTAACCAAGAATTGCCGGATATTGTCCGCCATCTCCTCGCAATTGGTCACGTCCTCCGGGGAGGGAACAATATGGTCTATGACATCCAGGATTCTGAGCTCTCTGGCAGTAGGCTTCAAAATGGTTAAGGCGTCTTGTATACGGCCCGGATCCCTGAATATAATGGAAGCCATGCTCTCGGGCGGTGCGGTGGCATAAAGTGCGTCTTCCATCTGTCCCCTGATGTCGGTTGCCTGAATGGCCAACGCTCCGCCGCTGCCCCCTTCACCCAGAACAAGAGATATGGTTCTCACAGGGATAGTCAAGAATTCCCGGATCAGGTAGGCAATAAAAAAGGCTTGAAAATGACGGGCGGATTCCATTGAGATATCGGCCCCGTATGTATCAATAAGACAAAAGATGATTGTTTTGCTAGGGTCGAATTTTCTGGCCTGCTGCAGCATGGAGAGAATCAGCGAGTGATCATCCGAGGTGAGCATTCCGTAATTGAGTTTAGCAAGGTCCTCTTCATTTTTAAGATCGGAAGGTTTTGGTTTTTGCTGTCCTATGATGACCAGGTTTTTATCCATAAACCGGCATGTCCCGGCTATCAAAGACCTGCTTCCCCCGTCCACAGCCTCAAAATCCGGAAAAAGCCTCTCGACTATATCCGAACTCCTCGGCCGGAAAGGGTGCCTGGTCCGCTTTTTAAATATATCAACAAGCCCTAACTTTGACATAATTGTTGCCCTCTCCAATCCAGATAAAGGGAACCTAGCATGCTTTTTATTCAGGATCAAGTCCTAGCGAAATCTCACTGTCCGTTTGTCTTGGTAATATTGTTGAGGTCTTCCAGTATCTTTAGGGGGCTGAGTAGCAACCTTTTTGTGACCCCGGCAACACCCCCCCCAATGCTTTCCAGGGGCACGAATTTTACCGTGGGATCTGAAAATGCCCCATTTACCTTAAAGGGGTAAAGCAAGACCGAACCTTTATCTCCCGTAATAATATAGCCTAATATAGGAATCTTGTTCACAAGATTATCAATGGTTCCGTGAGGTTGAACCCCCAGAACGAAATCAAAAAGCGCCTGCGGGATATCGATGGTTCCGTAGGCCACAGCATTGAAGACCGGGCTTTTCATCTTAAAATTTTGCGACTCGAGGATACCCTGGTCTACTGTTAGGTGTGCATTGATCTCTTCAAAATAGAATCCTTCTCCCTCCAGTTCCGCCGGCCGCTTTTTGTAGATCTTTTGCAGGCTCAAAAAATCCAGCACCTTAATAAACACTCGTGATTTTTCAAACAAACCTTGATTTATGGTAACCTTTGCCTGTCCACACAGGTTCGGGATCAAATCCTTTTTACTTTTTCCTGTTACGGTGAGTTGAGCCTCCGTGGTCAGGCTACCTTTCAGGTTCCCGTTATCAAAACCCAGTCTTTCCAGCAGTTCATCAATGGGCTGGTCCGTCAAACGGATATCCCCGGAGAAAAGCAAGTGCGGGTCCTCCCCGCTTTTTATGTGGCCGTTCACGGTCAAGTTTCCGTTCTCCAGGTCTATCCGGGAATCTCTTATATAGAGGCCACCCTGCCTCAGGTTCATTTCTGCTGTTATCCGTTCTAACGGAAATTCTATCCAAACCCCTCGTCGTATATCCAGATCAATATTGATATCCGCATTATGAAGGAACCCATTATCCTGTCTTGTATTATCATGGGGGCCGTATCTGTGTTCAGTGGATAATAGGCTGGATAGGTTAAGAGAATCAGCTTCTATTTTTATGTCTCCCGATGGCTCGTCCCATCTTTCCAATGATCCGGTAACACTTACGGGGCTTTCGCCTAGATTCATGTGGCTGCTTTCAATTAAGGCCTGTTTCCCTGAGAAGCTCAGCCGGAATGAGCAATCACTGATCGGCGGTGAAAGCATGCTGAGAACAAAGGACAGGCCCTTGCCCTCTAACAGGCCGCTGATATTAATATCCCTCTCTCGGGCTGACCAAGCGATATCCAGATCCCCTTTCAGGTCTCCTGTGACAGGTATTCCATTTTCCCCGGCATGAATGCCCATGTCCTCCATAGACAATCCGTCCGATCTGATATTAAACTGGCAAGATCCGTCTTTTTGAAGGCTATACCGCCCTGATAATTCAACCGCTGAATCATTGAGCCTGCAATTGACCTCTTTAACATCTATCCCCCGGGGGTTGATTTCCGATCTAAAAGAGATGGTATTATCTCCACTCAGGGGATAAATGGATAATGTTTCAGACTTCAAGGCAATGCCTTCCAGATCCATACGGCCCTCGCAGGACCAACTATCTTTTTCCTTTAGCACGGACATCCGTAATGGCAACAGACTGTTAAATCTCAAAGGAGGTTCATTCCATTTGGATACAGCCCGAATAAGTTGATTCATGTCCATATCAGCGGATATGTCCACATTCCGAATATCCCACCTGTAACCTGGCATTAGGAAACCACCTGTCAGATCAAAGGCCGTGTTGCCCCAGGACCCGGAGCCCCTGAAGAGATTATTATGGTTTCCATAAACAAGGATCTCCGCCTCTTCTAACTTCAAAGGAAATAATAAACCCTCCTTTTCCATCAAACAGTCGTTAAAGAAGAATTCGCCCCTCACCATTTTTGGAAATTCCCAGCCATGTTCATAACGAATACTGACATTACAATCCATATCGCCCCGAAGATCGCGAAACTGATTCAGGGATTCGCTTACGACCGGGGATATGAGCTCCATCTCTGACTGGTGGATCAGGTCCTGGATATTAAAGGAGCCGTTCATTAATACCTCCAAGGAAGCGGCATGGGGTAATAGCCCTTTTATATTAAGCCCCGCGTCCTTTATAAATGAATCTCCGAAACGGGCCTTTACTCCGGAGACATTAAGGTCACCGTTTTCCAGCCTTATTTCGGCTGAAACGTTATGGAAAGGTATCTGAAAACCCTTTCCCGACACATCCATATTACGACATACAAAACCCAGTGACATCGCGGAACTGTTTTCCGGTAGCTTCAAATGTTTGAGCTGGTCGGTATCGCCCATAAAGGTTAATGAATCCAGTCTTATATCACCGCTGTCAAGCATTGGAAAAAGTAGATTCTCCAGCCAGCGGGGCAGAAGCGGGGAGGGGCAGAGGTCCTTAAAGGTTTCAATGGTCATGAAGTCACTATCTGCCGCCAGCTCCACACGGGGATTATTATCATTCTTCAGGTCGAGCACCAGGTCAAGTTCCATACAGAGATCCCCGGTTATTATTCGCAAAGGTTTAAAGCTTAACCTTTTTTGTTGGAAAAGAGACTGAAGCTGGAAGGCCATTTCTGGTATGAAGTAATCCTTACGGCGAGAGCCCCTGAAAAGGGAAAAATCCAGTGATGTGGTGGTTATCTTTCCATTAATCGATGTCTGCCCCTTGAGGTTCCCCTTTATTGTTAAAGAGGTTTCGAAATTGCCGCTTCTAACCGGCATGGATGCAGGCCAGGAAATCCAGGTCAAAGGCGCCTTGCCGGTTTTGAGTGCTATATCAACTGATGAGTCTGTCACGTTTTCTGAGGGTGGGGAGATTGTCCCATCCAGATCAAAAGAAACCAGTTCTCCCTTAGTCCCGATCCGTCCTTGGGCCTTTACTTTGAAAGTCAGGGGAGAGGGAGTTGTCTGCCGGGCATCGAGATGGAACGCCTCCAGGTGAAAAGACCTGCCCAGAAGATTAACCCGTCCCTTCTTTATTAGTATGGACCGGATTCCCTTGATCCAGAAAAGGGGTAGTGCTTTACCGCCGGAGCCTTTGATTTCGGCCAGACGGTCCGCCTCATCTTCAACGGCGATATCTATTTCGGGTTCAACCAGGTGCAGGCCGGAGGGGACGATGCGTCCCCGTATCAGTTCCCTGGGATTCAGAATGACCCTCACCATGGATGATTGGAGACTATTAGGTCCGTGCTTGGACCTTGCATCAAGGTCATGGACTAAAATCCCCATGCCTCCCCATAGATTCAACTCTATCTCTCCGGTGTTTAATTCATATCCAATGGCACTGGAAAGACGATCCACTAACACCTTCTGTACCCTCGGCGTCTGAACGAGGGCGTTGGCCAGAGCAAGGAGGGAGATGAAAAGGAGAATCAGCAAAACAAAAGGGGTTGTAAGGGACCTAATCTTTTTTAAGGGCATTTTTCAAAATAGTCTTTGAGTATCCTGTCATGATCAAAGGCCAAAACATCAGGCAGGGTATCACGTGTAAAGATGCCTATGTCAACAGCGTCATCAGAGGCATGAGCCTGGCCTTCAGCCTTGGCCGTAAACACAACAGAAATGGTATGATATCGGGGATCCCTGTCCGGGTCCGAATATGCACCAAGCTGTGAAACCAGTTCAATATCCAGAGAGGTTTCCTCTTTAGCCTCTCTGACGGCCGCCTTTTCAAGGGATTCCCCGTAATCAACAAAGCCCCCGGGCAGGGCCCATCCATAAGGCGGGTTTTTGCGCTGTATAAGGACTATTCCTCCTTCCGTTTCTATGATTATATCAACAGTGGGAAAAGGGTTTTTATATTTCAAGACTTCCTTGCCGCAGTAAGGGCATAGGATGCGGTCTTTCAACGTTCTTATCCTCCTTAACAAACATACCGCATTTGCAAATCTTATTCCCTGTATCCGCCAGGGACCGGTGTTCCGTCTACATAGACCCGGCTTTGTCTATCGATACCGAACAGGCCTCGGGCTATCATCTCAATGGTGGAGGGGAATATCTTCCAATCACCGATTTCTTTGAGCCTTTCCTGATGTTCTTGGGCAATTTTCCACAGCCTGTCTTTGTCCCCCAGCAATTGCTCAAGGGGTTCCGGAAGCTGGACCGGCAGAGGTTCGGAAACCATTAAGAGGGGGCCGGTATCTACCCCCGTATCCGTCAAAAGGGTTGATGAGCGGAGAGCCGTTTCGCCGGCGGCAATAGCGTCCAGCACGGCATGGTCACCTACATATTTTCTCCTTCCATGGGGCGTTCTTATGGATAGATCGGCAGGGTGGACATTGATACATCCCGCCAGAGTAGTGTAGCTCATATAGCCGCCAAGTGCTATTATATCTATATCGAAGGCCTTTATAAGCTTGGCGGCCAGGCTGTCGAATTCCTTCCTTACGGACAGGCCTTGGGGATCCGCGATACTCTTTTTCAGCCCCCTCAGGCGATAGAAGGTCCTTATGTCGTAGCTGAAGTAAGGAATCCCGCTCTCATAGGCTATCTCCTCTCCCCGGCATTTACCATCGGACCTGTCGCTGAATATGAATACTACATGAAAGGGTGACGAGCCTGTCTCTTTTGTTAGTTCCTTTTCCCTCTGGATAAGCTTAACAATATTGGTGCCTGATCCGGACATGAATGCGGCTACTCTCATGGGAAGACCCCCTGTCTCGGCATCAAAAATAGGCTTAATTTTCATCCGTACCCCCAATGAACCACAGGCATTGTTAAAGATGTATACCCCTTTTTAACCTTTTAAGCAACCGTATAGTCGATTCGTTAAATAGTAAAATGGGGAATTCGTTAATTGGTTAAATAGGGAATTGGTTAATTAGTTAAATGGGATATTTGTCGAATAGGGTCACAATTATTTACCCATTTGACCATTCGACCATTTAACCATTTAACCATTTGACTAATAACTAATAACTAACAGCTAAAAGCTAATAGCTAAAACCTACCAGCCTTCAACTGGACCCTCGCTAATGATTCCCTTGACCGTTCAGGATTCCCTTGATATCTTTATCAAAAAAACCGAGTGATAATCATTAGTTTTGGGTCGACTTGGGTTTTTGACGGAAGGCATGAGAAAACAACAGAAATTTAATAGTTATATATTTTATAATAAATATATATAAGTTGCTGTAAAATATTTATTATATATTGACAAATATATAATTTTATGTATAATTTGGGATATCAGGTTCCACAGGGGTGAGCATGTATTTAGAATATTGGGGGTTTAAAAGATTCCCCTTTGAAAATGTTCCTGATCCGGACTTCTTCTTTCTATCAAAATCTCACGAAGAAGCATTGACCCGCCTCATCTACGCTGCCAAGATGAGGAAAGGCAGTGCTATGCTTTCCGGAGAGATAGGCTGCGGAAAGACCACCCTTTCAAGGGTTTATATAAAGGAACTGTCCGAAGATAGGTTCGATATCGGTCTCATAGTAAACCCCAACCTGGAACCGAAAGAATTCCTGCAAGAGATACTGTATCAATTCGATATAAACGACATCCCCGAGACTAAAGTAAAATGCCTCAGGGCCCTCAATAGCAAGGTACTTGATAATGCCAAGTCGAATAGGGACTCCATATTGATTGTGGATGAGGCACAGTTGCTTGATAGGGACACCTTTGAGGAGATAAGGCTTTTGCTGAATCTCCAGTTGAATAACCGGTTTTTGATGACCATCATCCTCCTCGGTCAGCCCGAGTTAAGAAGCAAAGTAAGGGAGATTGAACAGGTTGATCAAAGAATCGCCATAAAATACCATTTAACACCCTTTGACTTTGAAGAAACCTCTGAATATATTATATTTAGGCAGACAAAGGCGGGTAGAAAGGAAAATGCCTTCAGCGGGGAAGCTATTGAAAAGATCTATGAGAGCAGTAAAGGCGTCCCCAGGAAGATAAATAATCTTTGTGACCTTTCTCTTTTGATCGGTTTTAGCACAAAAGAGAAGATCATCGGGAAAGAAATAGTGGAGAATATTATCAGCGATGGTGCGGTTTTCTGACATAATAAAGATAAGGGATAGAAAGGGCGAAGAGCCTAAACCCGCGGACCGGAATATCCGGGAAGATAGATTCAGATTGAGCGAGTCCCAGGTGTTTAAGGCCCAAGAAGAGCACTATGATCATGAGGAAAGGCCTTTACGGGATCAGGCAAGTTTGGAAATCATTGCATATTATGAAAAATTTATCGAAAGGGCCATGGAGGTAAAGGAGCGGGTAGAGTCTGATAAGGGAATAAGCCCTTCCCCCATCCTATCTGATCTTCACTATATCATAGAAAAAGATCTTGTTGATGAAATGTATACCTATGCAATGTCCGCGCGGGAAGACTATGACTATATTATTCTACAGACCCTGGATGTTACTTTTACCTCGCTAAAAGTGGGAAAGGGTATGGATTATGACCTCAAGATGCTTCTCAAATTAGGCCTGGCGGCCTTTCTGGAGAACGTGGGCATGTATAAAATACCGGATAGTATTCTCAGAAGCACGGCTGAACTCGGGGATGAAGAGGTAAAGCTGATCAAAAGACACCCTGAATTTAGCTATGAGATACTGGGGCAGCTGGGAGAAAAGTACAGATGGTTGGCGGAGGTGGCCCGTCAGACCCATGAGAAATTCGACGGGTCAGGCTATCCCCTGGGATTGAAGGGGGATAAGATATCGGAAATCGCGTCTATTATCGGGTTGGTGGATATCTATGTGGCAATGATAAAGAACAGGCCTTACAGGGAGAAGTTTATACAGACTGAAGCTATCAAATCAATAGTGGACAGCAGTAAGAACAAGTTTCGACCAAGGGTGGTGAAGGTCTTTTTGGATCAGGTTTCCCTGTTCCCTGTCAATTCATATATCAAGTTGAACAACGGGGCTGTGGGAAGGGTAAAAGCCACCAACGAAAACCAGCCCCTGAGGCCGACGATCGAGCTTCTTTATGACAAATCCGGGAAGAGATTGGAAAAGCCGCAGGTTATCAATCTATCTGATAATCCTCTTTTATATATAGAAGAAAGTGTCAGGGTGCCCGATGCTTAAATATTTTGAGATCCGGCGGAAATACAATGTGTTTTTTTCTCTTGCCGTTGCCTTTCTGGGGGCGTCATTGTTCCAGGGGTGTTATTCATCAACAGCCGTGAAAGGCGTCCCTGTAAGAGATCTTGTTACGGCCCGGGATCAAAGGATTGCAAAGGCATATACCTCCGAGGAAGAAAAAGAGGCGATTGCCAGGATGAGCGAGAGCCATGGCAACAAGACGTTTACCGAGATATCAGGTATCCCTGAATACCTTATAGGTCCGACGGATGTCTTGGAAATCATCTCCCATGTCGGGGATGAAGCAACCTCAACCACGGTTACCGTAAACAGCAGGGGTAAGATTTCCTATTCTTTCTTAGATGACCTGGATGTGAACGGAACGGCGCCAAGCCAATTGGACGGACTCATTACAACAGAGATGTCCGCCTTTATTAAAAACCCCAGGATAGATATCATTGTTAAGGAATTTAACAGCAAGAGTGTTACCGTGCTGGGAGAGGTCGCGACCCTCAGGCGTACAACCGCCACAGATGCCGCCAGCGGAAGGATATACCTGGAGGGTAAGACCAGCATAATGGACCTTATTGCCATGGTCGGGGGATACACGGTTGACGCTGATATAAAGAAAGTCACCCTTATCAGAGATGGGGAAAAATACAGGATCAATCTTTACGATATATTGGAAAAGGGCGATGAGACCTGTAATGTCATACTTGATGACGGTGATGTTGTGGATGTTCCCGAACTGTCAGTCTTTGGTGAAAAGATTTATGTGATGGGCGCGGTGAATGCCCAGGGGATATATTCCCTCAGAGACGCCAGTGATCTGTTGGGTGCCATATCCATTGCAGGGAGCGTTACACCCCTGGCAAAAGAGGAGAACACGCTTATTGTGCGGGGATATAAAGAAAACCCCGATAGTCCGCTTGTTATGATGTCTGATGTTAAAGCACTGCTGCGGAAGGCGGATCTTAGGCAAAATATAGACTTGGAGGACGGGGATCTTGTATATGTGCCCAGGATGCTGGTGGGAGACTTAAACGACTGGATCACCAATACCAAACCAATGCTTGATTTTCTCCTTTATCCCCAGGAGTTGACGGAAGATTATTTTACCAGAGACTATCTTCACTTGAATAGAAGATGATGGAGACAAGAGGATAGCTTGGCGCAATATGATATAAATCTCAGAGAATATTGGCGGATCCTCAAAAAAAGGAAGGCGATAGTTATAATTACCGCCATCCTCTTGGGGATATTCAGCACGGTCTTTGCCGTATTTCAGGCCCCGGCTCCCCTGTATACCTCTGTGTGCAGTATCAAGTTTGAAAAGGAAACAACCCTTGAAGGCCTTTACGCGAGGACCTTTTCCTGGTCCTCGGGAGATGATATTGAGACCCAGATCTCCATTATGAAGAGTTTCTCCGTCCTGCTTGAGGTGGCTAAGAGGGCGGGCCTTATCCCCCATGAAGCAACCGCAGATGACCCCGCCGTCATCAATGCTGTTGATCGGCTTAAATCAAAGGTGACGGTTGAAAGGGAAAACTACACAAACATTCTGAACATCATGGTTACCGATAGGGATCCTGCTTTTGCACAGAAACTGGCTAACGAACTGGCCTCATCCTATAAAGACTTGCATGCCGAGCAGCAGGGCAAACGAACCACGGACGCCATCAAGTATATAGAGGAGCAATTAAAGACCGTACGCGAGAAACTCAGGGAAGCTGAGGAAGCGTTCAATAGATTCGGCCAGGAGAACCAGCTTATTTCTGTTGATATGCAAAGCGAGAATCTTCTGGTAAGGGATGAAGAGATAAGGGATGAGATCCGTGAACTGAACGAAGATGAAAGTGATTTCAGGGCCCTTTCCGTCAGAATAGAGGCCTTTCTTCAGGACACATCTTTTTCCTCGGACGCCAGCTTCTATTCATCGAAGGCATCCCCCCAGTATCAGGCCTCGAATAATAATCTTGTCGAACTCTTATTAGAAAGGGACTCCCTGCTGGAAAACTATACTTACCAGCATCCCGAGGTTATGGGGATCAGTCAAAAAATAACCGAAACCGCCAGAAAGATGTTGATGCTGCTTAGACAGCAGATTGCCGACACACAAAAAAGGAGAAGCGACCTGGGGGAAGAGCTGCGTGAAGTGAACAGGAAGACCACTTTGTTGATGGAGAAAAAGCTGGAGTTCGATCGTCTTAAGAGAGAGGTCGAGTCCTTCAGGGATATGACAGCCCTTCTTGAACAAAAATACCAGGAAGCCCTTATCGCAAAGGCAGAAAAGCCTGAGGAGATTGTTATCGTAAGGCCGGCATTGAAGTCCACCACGCCGATCAATCCTCCCAAGACCGCTGCAACCGGGGTGATGGGCACCATGATAGGGATTGTGCTGGGCCTGATCTTCGCCTTTATCGTCGAGACCTTTGATACTTCTCTGGGGGCTATCGAGGATGTGGAAAGCACCCTGGGAGCCAAGGTCCTGGGTGTTATACCGCATGCGGAAGCCAAAGACATATTAATGAGAATTAAGGGGAAAATTGAAAAGGGTGATGAGCCTTCGCATTTGAAAAGGGTTATCAGCCTGGTCTCGCACTTCGCTCCCAAAACCATGATCGCGGAGAGCTTCAGGGGCCTGAGGACCAATATCCAATTCAGAGACAGTAGTGAAAAAACCAAGACAATAGCAGTGACCAGTTCTTCCCCACAAGAGGGTAAGACATTGGTCTCGGTCAATCTGGCCGTAAGCCTTGCTCAGGCAGGGCTTAAGACACTCTTGGTGGGGGCAGACCTCAGAAAACCGATGCTGGGAACGGTCTTCGGGGTGGAGGAAGCCCCGGGTCTGACGGATATCATATTTGGGAATTACCCCTGGAAGGATACGGTAAAGACTATCACGGATATCATAATGGGAAGAATGACCATGGATGATATCATGGTTACACCCGGGATGGACAACCTCAACATAATTACCAGCGGGGTCATACCTCCCAACCCGTCAGAACTGATTGAATCCGGGCGTTTGACAGCCTTTATCGAAGAAGCAAAAAAAGAGTATGACATTATAGTCTTTGACTCTTCACCTGTCCTTTCAACCGCCGAGGCCCCCATCCTGGGGAAAAAAACGGACGGTGTTCTTATCGTATACCGTCTGGGTTTTGTATCCAGAGGGCTGTTGAAGAGGACATCGACTCAGTTGCAGCAAGTCAATTGCAATATAATCGGTGTGGTCTTGAACGGCATGAAGCCCGATATCAGTCCTGATTTTGCTGACTATAAAAAATATAAGTATTACTCCTCCTATTACGGTGAGGAGGAGGGAAAGGAAAGGCATGAGGTCAGCAAAGGCCTGTTTTCCCTTTTCCGAAGAAAAGGGAAGAAAGGCGAATCATCCGTAGGCACATCTATATCCTCCGGTATGAAGGAGAAAGGCAAAGACAAGAACAAGAGAAAGAAAGGGCTTTTTCTTAGATGGTTCCTCATTATCCTGGCGTTGTTACTCCTTTCCACGGGGATCTTCATTCAAAGGGGACGGGTCGGCCTCCCGGAGCAAGACAAAGAGGCATTAAACGACGTGGTTAAAGGAGATGCTCAAGTCGAGAGTAGTGTGCCTGAGGTGCCTCCGGCTGAATCCTTAGAGGTGCCCCCGCCGCCCCAGCTCTCTCCATCGGCGGAGGATAAATCAGTGGAAGAAGAACCTGTCTACTCTCCCGGTGCGTTCCCCTTTTCCGTCTATTTCGGTTCTTTCCAAACCAAAGAAAAAGCGGAAGAAGCAATCGCCCAGTATAGCAGGAAAGGGCTTTCCCCTTTTTGGGTCAGGGTCGAACTCGGAGATAAAGGGACCTGGTATAGAGTGTACTCCGGTTATTTTAATGATGTTGAACAGGCGCAAAGATATATCAACCAGAATGACCTCACAGAAGCGGGGGTAAAAAATACAGCCTATGCCGATCTCATCGGCGGGTACAATAATGGGGATGACCTCCGACACATGAGACAGAAGATCGAGGCCCTGGGTTATTCAACTTACACACTAAAAGATCAAGATAATACATACTTCCTGTTTGTTGGCGCATTTCTTACGGAAGAAGGGGCAGGGGAACAATTGGAGGAACTCCGCTCCGACGGTATTCTCAGTCGGATAGTTAGACGATAATGAGCTATGTCCGGCCCTTCTCTTTAGGTGCACACATTAGGGGGATAAAGTATTTGAACAACTCCGGTCAAAGCACACCTCAACTGATTATCCCTGTGGTAATTATCCTCTTGATTCTTATCTCCATCGGCATGTTTATCCCTCGCCTTTCGACCACCTCGGCCCTCGCCATGGTCATGGGCCTTGCAATCTTTTCCGCAAGTTTTGCCAGTACAAAGATCGCCCTTTATATACTTATATTCTCTATGCTTTTAAGCCCCGAGTTCATTGTGGGAGAGACCAGTGGGGCTGCTCTGGAACGCGGGGTTACCATCAGACTGGATGATTTGATCCTGCTCATAATCGGTTTCAGCTGGCTTGCCAAGATGGCTATCGATAAGGAACTGGGGCTGTTCTTAAGGACACCCCTGAATAAACCGATCGCATATTATCTGATTATTTGTCTTATCTCCACTCTATTCGGGGCCTTATTCGGGAGAGTTGATTTAAAGACAGGTTTCTTTTTCGTTCTGAAGTATTTTGAGTACGTTATAATCTATTTCATGGCAGTCAATTATCTGGAAAGCAAAAGCCAGGCAAGAAATTACATGTGGGCCATGCTGATTACCTTCGCAATCGTCTCTATTATAGGGATATCCCAGATCCCTTTAGGGGGCAGGGTTACCGCCCCTTTTGAAGGGGCATCCGGAGAGCCGAATACCCTTGGCGGATACCTGGTCTTTATGATATGCATAACTACCGGTCTGTTCCTTACCAGTCCTTCTCCTGGAAGACGTTTGGCTTACGGCTCTCTAATAATCCTTGCCGCTATTCCTTTTTTCTACACCCAATCCAGGACCTCATACCTGGCCGCTGTTCCCGCCTTGTTCACCTTTTTGTACCTATCAAAAAAAAGGAAATGGGTGATGGCGGTAATGGTCCTGCTGGTTATTTCTCTCCCTTTTCTGACACCCAGGGTGGCCAAAGAGAGGATAACCTATACCTTTACCCAGGGATTGCATCGCAGTGACGTGGTGGAAATAGCAGGTGTAAAGCTGGACACATCCACATCCGCCCGCGTAAAGACCTGGCAGGACGCCTTGCTTGACTGGTTCAGGCATCCAATACTGGGCCACGGCGTAACAGGATACCGGTTTGTGGACGCCCAGTACGTGAGGGTAATCACGGAGACCGGATTCCTCGGCCTGGTTGCATTCCTGTTTTTGATAATAACATTGTTAAGACGGGCATACAGCACATTAGCATCGGCTGAGGATCCCTTTCAGGAGGGCATAGCCATAGGATTTCTGGCAGGCTTTATAGGGCTTTTGTTTCATGCCATCGGGGCAAACACGTTCATAATCGTGCGGATAATGGAGCCTTTCTGGTTCGTTACCGCCGTTGTGGTCTCAATTTCAGGATTAAAGGAAGGCAATGCGTCTCCTGATACGGGCTGAATCTCACTTCCCTCTTATTACAAATTCCAATCTGTCTATCATGTCCAGGTCTTTTTCCAGGGGCCTGCCTTCTGTGGTCAGATAATTCCCGGTCATTACACCGCTTGCCCCGGCGTGAAATACCATGGGGTGCAGCTCCCCCAGGTTATACTCCCTGCCCCCACAAATAATAATCTCTTTAGCGGGAAGAAAGTATCTGAAAAAAGCGATAATCTTCAGACAACGGAGGGGCGTGAGATTATTCAGGGATTCAAAAGGGGTACCCTTCATGGGTATCAGAAAATTGATGGGGATAGAATCAACATCCAGATCTCTTAATGCCATGGCCAGTTCCAATATATGTTTGTTGGTTTCCCCCATGCCGAATATGCCACCTGAGCATATTTGGAGCCCCAGCTCTTTGGCCAGCAGGATAGTATTTACCCTTTCCTCGTACCCATGGGTCGTACAGATTTGATAGAAATAGCTTTTGCCTGCCTCCAGGTTGTGGTGGTACCTGGTAACCCCGGCGCCTATGAGCAACCGGAGGTCATGTCTCTGAAGAATCCCCAGTGATGCGCATTTGCCGATCTTGCTTGGATCAATTTCAGCCATTGCCTCCGCAACCGACTTTACCTCCCGGCCGGCAAGGCCTTTGCCCGTCGTTACAATGGAGTATCTGTTTATGGGGGTCTCACAGGCATATAAACCAACTCCTTTAAGACCCTGTTTATCCATGAGGGGGTACACGGGGGCGTCTGTCCGGGAGAACGCGGACTGCGAGCAAAATTTGCAGTCCTCTGAACATCTGCCTGATTTGCCGTTACAGATGGTGCACAGGTGAACCCCCCGTCCGAAATAAGAATCCCTTATCATGTCTGCACCGGGGAACAGGTTGAAAACTTCATGGTCAGGAGTGGATAGGATATCCAAATAGACATTATTATCAGGATACTTCCGGTCTATAATATCTTCCGCGATGGCAAGAAGATCCCTTTTATTCATGGTCCCAAATCCTATATCGAAATAGTAATTAAATCCGAAATTCGAATATCGAAATTCGAAACAAATACGAAATTCGAATGTTCTAATGTTCAAAACAAAATCAAAAACTTAAAAGACCCTAAACCTCATTTTGGTCATTTGAATTTTTGTCATTCGATATTGTTTCGAAACCGGGAACCCGCTTGCGGGACTGAGCCGAGCATAGCGAGCGAAGAATTTCGTGCTTCGGATTTCGAATTTCAGTCTCAGCTGTTCCCAAATTCCACAAAATTCTCCTTAAAACACCTTGCCAGGGTTTCCGGATCAATCACGGGCAGAAACTCTATCTCGGCAAGGACCTTTATTCCGCCATACTCCTCGATGGCCTTCCGGTTTACGGGATTCCTGGGCCCGTTCATCACCACACCCGTAACATCCAGGCCCTCCCGCCGCAATCGCTCCAGGCTAAGCAGTGTATGGTTGATAGTGCCCAGGGAACTGGATGAAACCAGCAATACCGGCGTGTCTAGTTTCTTAATCAGGTCCGTCATAAAAAGTCTTTCATTCAAAGGGACCATGATCCCCCCTGAGCCTTCAATGATAAGGCTTTTGGATCCTTCCGTCTCAGGGGCCGTGAATGATCCCAGCTCAATCCTCACCCCGTCATGGGCCGCTGACGCGTGAGGGGAAAGGGGAAGCCTCAGTCTGTAGGTCTCGGCATGGAAATGCTCGGCCGGTAACCCTGTCTTGTCACGGACCCATTCGGTATCGGTAATTCCCTCGAGACCGCTCTGAATGGGTTTCCAGTACATACCGCGAAGGCCGGCCAGGAGTATGGCGGATATCACGGTTTTGCCGATCCCCGTATCCGTGCCTGTTACAAATATGCGGGATGGAATCTCGATCTGCCTATTTTCCATGTTTGCCCCTTTCCCGCCACTTCTTAAAGAGGGCCACCAGTTGTTCCAGATGCTGGCTGGTGTGTAACGCAGACAGGGACAAACGGATCCTGGACTGACCGCTGGCTACGGTAGGATATCGGAAGGTCGTGGCAAATATACCGTTGTCTTCCAGCCATTTGGAGAGATCCAAAGTCTCATTTTCATCCCCGATGATTACGGGTATTATCTGGGTGGTGGATTTTCCCGTATCATAACCTATTTCATTAAGGGCCGATCGGAACATGTCCGCCTTGCGCAGCAGGTCTCGGCGTTCCTTATCCATGGTGGGTATCAACTCCAGGGCCGCGTCTATGGAACCTATTACCGCGGGCGGAAGGGCTGTCGAATAGATTAGCCCATAGCAGAAGTTTATTAGATAGTCTTTGGTATCTTTGGAACAGGCGACATAGGCGCCGAAGGAACCGCAGGCCTTGCCCATAGTGCCCATAACCAGATCCACATCTTTACCGCAGGCCAGGCCCATGCCCCTTTTCCCCAGGATACCCACCCCGTGAGCGTCATCCACGATCAGGAATGAATCATATCTTTCACTCAACTCTACAAGTGTGTCAATATCACTCCGGTCCCCGTCCATGCTGAACACGGATTCGGTGATCACCAGGATACGCGACACGCCTTTATCCCTGTTTTCCCTCAACAGCTCTTCCAGATGATTCATGTCATTATGACGAAAACGTTTTATGTGACACCGGGAGAGCAAACAACCCTGAACAATGCTGTTATGATTCAGCCAGTCCGACAGTATTAATGTGTCCCGGTCTGAAAGGGCGGGCAGAAGTGAAATATTTGCCTGGAAACCGGAGTTCAGGATCACGGAATCTTCCCTTTCCATGAGTTCCGCGATCCGTTTCTCTACCTTCTCGAAACAGTCATAATTGCCGCAAACCAGTCTTGAGGCGGTAGACCCGCTGCCGTATTTCCGCTGGTATTCCACGGCCCTCTCCCCAAGCAAGGGGTGTCTGGAAAGGCCCAGGTAGTCGTTTGACGAAAAATTCACCATCATCCTGCCGTCAGCCTCTATCTCCACGCCGGAAACGGGCCTGACCGTCTTCAATCTGCGATAGAGGTTGCGGGATAACCTGTTTTCCAGCTCAGCCTCTATGAATGTGTATCTGTTCATGGTGGTTATGGCTGCCCTTCTTCCTCAACGACTTCAATCACTGCTCCGGTGATTTGTCCCAAGTCCTTTTTATTGATGATATAAGGAGGCATTGTATAGATAACCCTTCCGAATGGTCTCAGCCACACCCCTCTGTTTATGAACCTCTCCTGAACCCTCGCCATATCCGCGGGATGTCTCAACTCCACCACGCCGATAGCCCCCAGGACCCTCACATCATGGACATGAGGAAAATTTTGGCAGGGATGCAGGTCCCTTTCAAGCTGTTTCTCTATAGCTCGCACCCTTTTTTCCCAGGGTGAGGAAATAAGCAGTCTGATGCTGGCGATTGCCACCGAACAGGCCAGGGGGTTTGCCATGAAGGTGGGACCGTGCATAAAGGAGCCGGTCTCGCCGGATGAGATCCCGTCGCTTACCTGTTGGGTTGTAAGTGTGGCGGCGAGGCTCATATAACCTCCGGTGAGGGCCTTGCCTACGCACATGATGTCGGGGGAGATATCCGCTTTCTCGCAGGCAAACATGGTGCCGGTGCGGCCGAAACCGGTAGCGATCTCATCGAGGATCAAGAGCACATCAAACTCGTGACATAATTCCCTTACGCGCCTCACATACTGGGGCGAATAGAAACGCATCCCGCCTGCCCCCTGAACTATGGGTTCCAGGATGATGGCGGCTATCTCTTGGTGGTGATCCTTTAACAGGTTTTTCATGCCCGCAATATCCTCTTCGTTCCATTCATCCTGGTACCCGCATCGGGGTGAGTCAGCGAAATATTGTTCGGGCACCATACCGCGGAATAGATGGTGCATGCCGGTTATTGGGTCACATACGGACATGGCCCCCAACGTGTCACCGTGATAGCCGGATCTGATGGTAAGAAGCCTCTGCTTTTTGCCACGGCCCAGGGCGGACCAGTATTGAATGGCCATCTTAATGGCTATCTCCACGGATACGGAGCCTGAATCACTGAAAAAGACCTTCTGCAAAGGCGCGGGGGTTATGTCGATCAATAGGGTGGCCAACTCGACAGCCGGTCTGTGGGTCAGGCCGCCGAACATGACATGAGACATGTCAGCTACCTGGTCACGGATCGCCCTGTTCAGTTGGGGATGGTTATAACCGTGAATAGCCGCCCACCAGGATGACATACCGTCTACAACCTTGCGCCCGTCCCCCAGGGTCAGTCGAACTCCCTTCGCGGAAACGACATGATACACGGGCAAAGGGTCTTTCATGGAGGTATAGGGATGCCATATGTGCTCCCGGTCATATTTTAGCAATTCATGATGGACTAGTTCCTTCAACGCTATTCATTACCTCTCATGTATTTATACTTTCGGAAAAAGATGCTGCCATTTTTAAGATTATATTTCAAGAACAATACAGAATGATTCTTCGGTTCGTCCGCTTAATGAGTATGCCGCGTAAAGAGAGGCCCATGGGCCATATAGAGCAAGATATTTAGAATTAGCTAGGGTACTCATTAAGCGAGGGTCCAAGGGTTCCAGGATTCAAGGGTTCAAGTGTTGGCTTTTTGTTTTTGTATGTTTCCCTCGACCCCTCGAACCCTTGAATCCTTGAACCCTGTCCTCTCTTTCCTCTTTCCTCTTTCCTCTTTCCTATTTTACCTTGACATTCCCGGGGGAATTGATAGATTTTTGAAATCTACTGGGGGATAGTATAGTGGCAATACGACGGGTTCTGGCCCCGTTATCCAAGGTTCGAATCCTTGTCCCCCAGCCATGGTCCCATCGTCTAGCGGTCTAGGATACTGGCCTCTCACGCCAGAGACACGGGTTCGATTCCCGTTGGGACTACCAGTAAAATCAATGGCTTAGGGCACATCACCTTTTTCCGATGTAACTGTTTTATCGACTCCGGCCTTGCTGATGTTTGTGTTAAAAGTGTGCCTTAAACAGAATTATCTTATTCCCATCCGGTCTTGGTTCCATAGGGCAGTACTAGGCCCGTTGCCTCAATTTCGTAGATCTTACCTTTTTTGATTTTAAAGAAATGAATAGCTGGCATATTAAATGTCCCCTGAAACGCCGGCACGCTCTTCACTCCACGGACCCCTTTGAGCTTCATGGTTTTAAGCTTGCTGTCGTGATAGAAATTGGAAAACCCCACGGCCAGACCTTTTTGTTCATCGATTACCAGTAGCCTGCGGTTTCTGATTTCGGATATGTAGGCCCATACTCCTGCAGTGATCTGCCCTTCACATGTGTTGGGTACAGCCGAAAGGGCTTTAGCCAGCTTTGCCATTTCCGGATCCATTTCATCCGGTGGAGCAAAATCCCTCTCCGCTTCCACTGATTCAGGGGTCTCTTTTTTTCCGCCGACTGAAGTTCCTCCATTTTCCCGACGCTCACATTCCAGGGCAAAGGGGGCAAGGGTGCCGTCTTCACCTGTTAGAGCGTCATAGTAGGAAAGCCCGATATCGAGCATCTGTTCCCGGGGAATCCTGTCTTCCGGCGCAAGGTCCTCGACAAGCCCTGGGCGCGGCTTCTTAAGGTTCTGCATGGCATGGAGCTGATCCTGTCGAACCACGTGATGCTCAGCCTCGGAGATTTTTCCCCTCCGCAGTGCCAGACGAATTCCGAGCAGGATGTCTTCATTGTTGTTCTCCTTCATCATTACAAGACAGGCCACCTGCTGCATCACAGGATCTGCGGCATATATCTGAAATTCCGAAGGACCGCCGGAAGCGGTAACCCATAGACCATATCCAATCGGGATATTCGCCGTGTTTTGGGTGAACTTGACATACCTGTCAAAGGGCACTGCCGGCGGATCATGGGCAACCAGGGCGGCCAGGTAGTCTTTCATGAGATCTACCAGGCACTGCCGGTCGCAATGGGCTGCCTGCAGAAATGAAGGAGCACTTAACAAGGCTATGAATAACAATACAATACTCATTTTTTTCATTTTCATTCCAATTTCCTCCTATCAGTATGTTTGAATATTGATGTGATAAGCTGAACGCTCCATTCATGAATAAGCAATCATCCCCTGCTCATAGGTACTCCGCCCGGAGTTCATCCCGGGGAACCGGTGAATCAATCCTTATCAAATTGTTGTGATATATTCAATATTATAAGTACGTTAATGGCCCATGGGGCTTTCTTTTAAGGGGCGAAGATATTAACAGCACGGTAACTAAGTAAGGTGCCACCCAGGCGGGCGGATGAA
>Ga0315543_1000271_pt1 | contig 65616 bp, 64 predicted proteins | sample SalMarSW160210MG_2_FD_203098 | JGI IMG/M metagenome (GOLD analysis project Ga0315543, IMG submission 203098) | Salt marsh sediment microbial communities from the Plum Island Ecosystem LTER, Massachusetts, United States - Salt Marsh Sediment SW1601-210 ... | reverse complement strand
CAGGCAGCCGGAAGAAATTCATGTCGCTTTTGACGGCGAAGAGATGACTTGGGTGAAAACCATAAAAGCATAAAGATGAATGACTTAAAAATATATTTGACATAAAACACGCTTTCAGAGATGACAACATGCATAGCTTTCTATAAAACATTTTAAAATTCAAAAATATTATGGAAGGCCCCTTATGCCTTATCGTCAGAAAAAGGTTGTGGTTATAGGAGCAGGTTCTGTCGGCACAGCGTACATATATGCCTTGCTGCCGACCGGAGTGGCTGGAGAAATCGCGCTTATAGATATCGACCAAAATCGAGTTGAAGGCGAGGTTCTCGACCTGTCACATGGCTTGCCTTTCATACCGCCGGTAAAGATTAAAAAGGGTGATTATTCCGACTGCGCCGACGCCGACATAATTGTAGTTACAGCCGGTGCAAAGCAGCAGCCGGGCCAGAGTCGTTTGGATTTGATACAAAAAAACGCTCAAATAGTCAGGTCGATTTGTCACGAGATTTCAAAACAGGACTGCTCAGCTGTGTTTGTGATGGTGACAAATCCGGTTGACGCTCTGACTTACGTGGCCTTGAAGGAACTAAAATGGAACCACCAACGCATCATAGGGTCTGGCACAGTATTGGATAGCGCAAGGTTAAAGTATCTGCTCAGCCAACATTGCAAGATCGATGCCCGTAACGTTCACGCATACATTCTCGGCGAGCACGGCGATAGTGAAGTTGCAGCCTGGAGCATGAGCCATATTGCGGGTGTGTCTCTACGGGATTACTGTAAGATATGCAGGGCATGTGATTACAGCGAACACCATCGCAGGATTGCTGAGGAGGTTCGCAACTCCGCTTATCACATAATCGGCTACAAAGGCTCGACATATTATGGTATTGGATTGTCACTTGTCCGTATTACCGAAACTATCTTGCGAAATGAGCACAGCATACTGACTGTATCGAGCTTTTTGGATGGTCAATATGGAATTAAAGATGTCTGCCTTAGCGTGCCGTGCGTCGTAGGCGATACCGGCGTCAAGATGACAATTGACGCAGAGTTGGCTGCTGATGAGCTGCATGCTCTGCGGGCTTCTGCGCAGACAATCAGAGAAGTGCTCGAAAAAATTAAGGGCTAACCCACAAAAGTTTAGCTATGCGACTTGATTGACCTTCATCGATGGACTGAAGCCATTCACACCGTCCTATAATAATATAGACAGCGATTTTTCGTAGCGGAGGCGGTTGCAAATAATCTATAAAATCGGTAAAGTATCAGAGCTCAAAGTTCCAATACATAAACGACAATAAACGAAGAAGAACAAAGCGTGTTGGAGCTAAATCCGTCCGAGTAGTTCGCGGTTTCGTTGCTTACAATGATGGTAGGCACCACTAGCAAAGTCGGCAGTACGGCAAAGTGGTTAGCCATAGGAACAAGCGGACGGTTATTGTGGCGTTGGCCAGGAAGTTTTTATTGGATCGCATATAGGCTGTTGAAATACCAGGCGGTTTATCGTTCTTCGCTAGTGGGAAAGACCGTGGCTATATATTGAGTGAATATGAATTTATAAGCATAATTGGAAGGGAATTTCATGAGTCACCTGAGAATGGTGAGGATTTTTTTGCCTGTCATTGTCGCAGTTATTCTGACCGCAATCGTGGCCGGGATTATTTTTATAGTAAGCGCGGGCCCGGCTGATGAGGAGAAGGTCAATTTCAGGCTCAGGCTCGAGAAGGGTCAGAAATATTATATGAAAACGGTCAACGAACAGAAAATCTCTCAGACTGTTATGGGTCAGCCTCAGAATATTGAGCAAACTACCGGCATTGGAATAAACTTTGATGTCAATGATGTGGATGACCATGGCAATATGGATTTCATCTGCACGTATGTTTGGACGCAATTCGGTCAGAAAGGACCGATGGGCGTCATAGAGTATGATTCATCAAAGAAGGATGTGTCTGTACCACCATCGGCGCTTGGTTACGTGGCCCTTATCGGAGAAGGATATTCGCTGAAGCTGACGCCTACGGCATACGTCTTATCAATTGGGGGCCTCGAAAAAATGAGTGAGAACATCCGCAAGAAACTGCCGCAAGGCTCTATGGTGGATGAGATTATGGTGAGCTTGCGGCAGTACATAACTGACAGTGCCATAAGGCATTTCACTCAGGGCGCAATGGGAATATATCCTGATAATCCGGTAGCCGTTGGCGATACGTGGACGAAAAGAGTCGATCTATTCAAAGGCGTAGCGATGAGCATTGAAAGCAATCTTACTTTGAAAGAGCGAAAAGACGACGTTGCGACGCTTGAAGTTACCTCCAAGATTGAGCCGATCCCTAATGTAGAACCGGCAGTTGTGGGTTCTATGAAGATGACGCACAAGCTCTCCGGAACGCAGAAGGGCCTTATGTATGTGCAGGAGTCAACCGGCCTAATCACAAAAAGCAAGGTCGAGCAGGATATTTCCGGCGAGATGACCGTAATCAACAAGATGGAGCCACCACAGGAGTTGACTATTCCTACTATGATAAAGGGCGTTGTAACCACCGAGATGACAGAGCGAAAGGAGTAAGTGCTCAGAAAAACCTACCTGTTTATCTCTGACTGTTTCTTACATTGTTCGAGAGTCTTCTTCACGTGCCAGCGGACAAAATGTGGGGCGCCACAGAGTAAATAGATGGCAATTGCCAGTACTATCAGAAGGCTCAAGACTCTTTCGGTAATCCATTGCCCATATACAGTTGTTAATTGGGAGTGTGTGTAGCTTATGTACTGTATAATAAAATATGGTACTTGGAACAGAACCAGGTAAAGGCCGTATAGGCCGCCTGCGATACATACCAACCGAAAAGCCACAGGCAGCCAGTGCATTTGCGAATCTTGCTTGTTTAGGTCATCTTCACCTGCAATTCGTTTGGCCAACTGCTCTCGTTTGTACACGAAGACGTAGAGCAGTATTACTATACATAGACAAAGCGCCACAGCCCATGCACCCGCTACCCAGAAGGACATCACGGAGGGCCTTATTTGCACGATCATAAAAACAGTTAGTAGCTGAGGAGCTATTCGCAGCGCAAAGAAAATGCCGATAGCTACAAGTGCAACTTTGGCGAAAGAGTGTATTCTATTCATTTGTTTTCCCCTGTGAAGTTGTATTGACAGAATCTGGGATACTTTCTGGCTTTGTATTAGAGTCTGCTGTCGCCGTGTGCCTAACCTGCCAGCGGACGAGATGTGGTGCGCCGCAGATAAGGTATATAGCCAGAAGTACTTTTAGAAAGCCGTATATATTCCTATACCACTGTGGATAGGACAGCCTAAGGATTCTGGGGATGCTTTTGAATGCAATTATGTCACTGACCGCAGGGCGGATAAGAAGGAAAACCTTTAAGATTTTGACTAGATCCTGCATGGAGCCAACTAAAAGCATCAGGCCGGTGAATAGAAGACTTATGCGGAGCGATTTTACTAGCCAAACCCGCGCATCTGCCGGATCCAGAACCTGGCCTGGCCCGGCTATCTTCTGAGACAGGCGTGTGTTTTTGAAAACGAGAAAATAGACGACAGATGCGGCGAGAACCGTAAAAGCTGAGAGGGACAGTACCTCCGTCAGTACCGGCAGAGCCGTGCCTTTGGACACATAATGGCCCGGATAATAGCCATACGCAATGACCAAGCCGTGGATGCCGAGGACCGTCAGGATGCTCTTGGCCAGTATCTGCATCTTTGTCATTTTGGACTTCTCCGCGTATGAGACGTGCTGATTATGTTCTTTCTGTGAATCTGTTCTGTCAAGAAAAAAAGGAAAAAAGGGTTGATTCAGCAGAGTTTATTGGCTATATTTCTGCGAATGGAATGCCCTGTCGCATGGGGCCGATTTTAGATTGATTATTGAATATTTAATATTGACTATTGGTAGCCGGTAAATAGTCGATTGAAAATAGTAAATAGTCAACGCTTTTGGGGTCGGCAGAATCACGGCGTGGCTGACTCAAGCCTCCGACAGGGCCAAGCCAGGCTGAGACTCTTGGAGCCTCCGTGACAAACAAGAAGGCGAAAAACTTAAAGCTAAAAAGTTAAAACTAAGGAACTCAATAGTTTTTCGTTTTTAACTTTTAGTTTTCAATTTCTGTTACCCGGTGGTGTAATGGTAACACATGAGGTTTTGGTCCTCATATTCCAGGTTCGAATCCTGGCCGGGTAGCTTTGGTAAATCAAAAATTAAAATGCAAAAAGTAAAAATCAAGAGTCGGAGCTAATGTCTGAAAGAGCGGCAATAATTCTGGCAGCGGGCGTCAGTACCAGAATGAACACACAAATGCCGAAGGTGCTACACGAGGTATGCGGAAGACCTATGCTGGCATATGTTCTCGATGCTTGTCGGCAAGTCGATGTGAGCAAGATATTTGTTGTTGTGGGCTTTGGTGCTGAACAGGTCAGGAAGTGTTTCCATGACGTCCAGGACTTGGTATGGATTGAGCAGACTGAGCAACTTGGAACGGCACACGCTGTCTTATGTTGTAGGGAGTATCTTAAAGATTTCGCGGGCGAGACTCTTATTTTATGTGGTGATGGGCCTCTGATCAGGGCCAGGACATTGAAGTTACTGATAGAAAAACATAGAGCGGAACAGGCCGCAGCGACATTAGCAACAGCTGTCCTGGAAGATCCCACCGGCTATGGTCGCATCATCCGTGACGTATACGGCAATATCCAGGGAATTGTGGAAGATGGTGACTGTGCACGCGAGCAGCTCGCCATCAAAGAGGTCAATCCGAGCTATTATCTATTCAATAATAAAATTTTGTTCGAAGCCTTAGAAAACGTAAAGCCCGACAACGTTAAGGGTGAATATTATCTGACGGATGCGCTGTCGGGCATCATTACCACTGGCCACAAAGTTGTAGCTATAACGGCGGTTCGGCCAGAAGAGGCTATGGGCGTCAACAGCAGATCAGAGCTAAGTGTCGCAAGCAAGATTATGCAACGAAGAATACAGCAGGAGCTGATGGACCATGGTGTAACTATTGTTGACCCAGACAATACCTGGATTGACGCCAGAGCGCAGATCGGACAAGATACTGTGATTGAGCCATTCACGTATATTCACGGAGAGGTCAAAATCGGAAAGGCATGTCGAATTGGTCCATTCGCATTTCTTAGACATGGAACTGTGCTTGGCGATGATATCGTATTGGGAGTCTTTACCGAAATAAAGAACTCATCTCTCGCTGATGGCGTGCGAGCCAGGCACCATAGCTTCTTAGGCGATGCCACCATTGGAAGAAACGTCAACGTTGGTGCCGGTTCTATAACGGCGAATTTCGACGGTCAAAAGGTAAACCGGACCACTGTGGGCGACAATTGCTATATCGGTTCCGGAGCGATCCTCGTAGCACCGTTGATCCTGAAAGACGGATCTCACATCGCCGCAGGAACGGTCGTTTCACAAGAAAGCGTAAATGAGCTTGGAGCAAAGGTGGATAAGGATGTGTCTGAATGACAATTTGAAGATTTTTTCCGGCAGTAGTAACCTGCCATTGACCTCCGCAGTATGTAAGTACCTGCAGATACAGATTGGTGCAGCCAAAATCAGCAGATTTCCTGACGGAGAAAAGGCGATCAGAGTCGAAGATGATGTGCGTGGCAGAGATTGTTTTGTGGTGCAGTCTACATGTCGGCCGGTCGATGAAAACTTGTTAGAGCTTTTAATATATCTGGATTGTCTTCGCAGAGCCAGCGCCAGCCGGGTAACGGCAGTAATTCCATATTTTGGCTACGCCCGCCAGGACAGAAAGGACGAGGGGCGTGTACCTATTACCGCCAAGCTGGTTGCTAATTTGATATCGACCGCTGGCGCCAGCCGGGTTCTGGCTATAGACCTTCATGCGGCACAATTGCAGGGTTTCTTCGATATACCAGTAGACCACCTCAGTGGCGAGCTTGTTCTTAGCAAATATTTTCTTGACATGAAACTTTCTGATCTAACTGTGGTCTCACCGGATGTCGGGAACATGAAAACTGCCGCTATGTACGCTGCTCATCTCGGCGGAGATCTTGCGATTGTTTATAAAAAACGAGTTAGTGGCAGCGAAATTCAGGCCAGCCAAATGATTGGCCAGGTTCAAGGTAAAAACATTTTAATGTGTGACGATATTATTGCAACCGCAGGAACAGTATGCGGAGCTGCTACATTAGTCAAAAAGTACGGTGCCAAAAAGATATATGTCGGTGCAACGCATGGCGTCTTCGCACCTCAGGCACTGGAAAGGCTCGCCGAGGCACCAATTGATCAGATAGTTGTGACCGATACTATCCCGCTGAACGACCACGCCAGAAAGGATGACCGAATCAAGGTTCTAAGTGTTGCAGCGATGCTGGGCGAAGCGATAAAGAGGATTCACAGAAACGAGTCGATCAGTAATATGTTCGGCTGATTGTAATAGAACTGGATATCTGTTGATACTGAGAGAAACGCTGTATGGTTCATTGTTTATTAGTTTGTAGGTGAGGCTTTTATGGTGAAGACACTTGTGTTGGAAGCGATGATTCGTGAGCAAACGGGCTCCAAGGCTGCGGTTCGGCTGCGTAAAAAGGGTCGAATACCAGCTATTATTTATGGACACAAGAAACAACCTTTGGCCATCTCTTTGGACGCCCATGACTTTACCGAAGGACTGCATCATGGACATCGACTAATGGACATAAAGGTCGGCAAGAGCACGGAAAAGATGATTGTCAAAGATATACAATACGACCATCTTGGCCGGAACCTTATCCATGTTGATCTTATGCGGGTTAATATCGCTGAGAAAATCAAGGTGACGGTTCCCGTTGAACTCAAGGGTACTGCCACGGCCAAAGGCACACACGAGGGTGGCATTATCGAAGGGCACGCAGATCACCTGGAAGTTGAGTGCCGTGCAACTGATATACCTGAAGTTATTGTGGTCTCGGTTAAAGATGTAGGTGTGAGTGACGCATTACATGCTAAAGACATTAAGCTTCCTGACGGTGTCAAACTCGTCAGCTCACCGGATACCTTGCTTGTAACCTGTCATTTGGTTGCTGCAGCCAAGACCACTGAACAGCTTGAGGAAGAGGCACCGCTTGCGCCTGAGGTAATAACCGAGGCCAAGGAGTCTGAACAGGAAAAATCGCAGGAGCAAGACCAGTAAGCCATATTAGACCGGGATACTGTAATGGCACAAACAAAGATGGTTGTTGGCCTTGGCAATCCGGGTGCCGCGTATGCTCAGACACGGCACAACATGGGCTTTAAGGTCGTGGACTTGTTGGCTACGACGCTGGCGATAAAGCTGACAAAAAGAAGATTTGGTGCTCGGTCAGGTCTCGGCGAGTTTGCAGGTAAGACATTGATATTATTAAAGCCCTGGCAGTTTATGAATCGAAGCGGCCAGGCAGTCGAGTTAGCCATAAATTTTTACAAACTGAAGCTTGGTGACTTGATGGTAGTGACTGATGACATTGCTCTTGAGCCGGGCAGGATTCGTATAAGAGCCAAAGGCTCAGCCGGTGGCCATAATGGTCTTGCGGATATTATCGAGAAACTTGGTGCAAATACGTTTGCTCGTTGTCGAGTAGGTATCGGCTCATGCTTCAACGAAGACTCTGTTGACTATGTTCTTGGTGAGCCAACAACGGCAGAAAAGCAACTGATAGCCGGAGCAATTGAAAGAGCAAAAGACGCTATACTTTGCTGGGTAGAATCCGGCATAAATGAGGCAATGAATAGATTCAACACCAAATTGCCCGACTCTGAGTGATGACCGAAAGTCGGAAATTAGAAAATCAATAGGAGGTAACTTGCCTTGGAGACTGTTACAAAGAAATTGTACGAAGCTATGTTTCTTGTTGATTCTGCTTTAGCAGCGCAGGACTGGGATGCAATTCTTGATACTATCAAGAGCATACTGGAAAGAGACGAGGCTGAGATTGTCTCACTGCGAAAGTGGGCCGAGAGGAAGCTTGCATATCCGATCGACCACAAAAGCCGTGGCACATATATTCTTTGCTATTTTCGGGCCGATGGTTCAAGGATACGAAATATTGAAAGAACTGTACAGCTTTCGGAACGCATTATGCGTGTTCTGATTCTAAATGCGGAAGATCGGCCGTTGGAAAATATGGAAAAAGAAAATGTAGCGGTGCAAGTAAAGGCAGGTGACGCAATAGAGGCCAAGGAGCAGAAAGACACTACTCGTATCGGCGAAGCGTCGAGCCGTAGCCAGATAGAACAGACTGTACAAAAAGAAGCTGCAGCGTCGCAAGAAACTGCTGAAGAGCAGATAGACAAGCCATCAATGGACGATTAGCTTTCTTTGCATCAGCAGAGCTTGTCATGTGTGGATGGATGTAACCTGAATCGCAGAACGTAACTTCGCTGCAGTCGATTTCGGTTGAAGGATATAAGATTGGCCAAATAGGGAGATGAATTATGGCGGGCTTTAATAAAGTGTTGCTAATGGGTAATCTGACTCGTGACCCCCAGCTATCATACACGCCGAGCCAGACGCCGGTTGTTGATTTCGGGCTGGCGACGAACAGAAGATGGACTGGACAAAACGGAACTCAACGGGAGGAGACTTGCTTTGTCGATTGCAGAGCGTTTGGAAGACTGGCTGAGAACATAAACAAGTATATGACCAAGGGAAGGCCAATTTTTATCGAAGGTAGGCTTTCGTTCGATACCTGGACAGCTCAAGACGGCACCAAACGTAGTAAACACAGAGTTACAGTAGAGAACTTTCAGTTCCTGCCCGGCACACAAGCTATTAACACAGGACAGGATCAGCAGAATGCAACTACAGACTCCGGCCCACAACAGCAGCCGGGCGATGATGATATTCCATTTTGAAATTTGTGCCTTCTTATTCTAACATAAGCAATAATATGCGAGGCAGAATATGGCAATAAAACAGAGAGTAAGAAAATCAGGTTTTACAGGTGCTCGTGAACAGACACAATGTCGTTTCTGCAGAAGTGGCGTTAAGTACGTTGACTACAAAGACATTGAGACCCTGCAGAAGCTTTTAACCAATCGCGGCAAGATATATTCGCGTAAGCGCAGCGGCAACTGTGCTACCTGCCAAAGGAAAGCCAAAAAGGCAATCAAACGCGCCAGATTCATGGCACTACTGCCGTTCAGTATATGATTCGGAACCTGTGACCTGATTACGATTCATGAGGTGCAAGATATGGATCCAGTTGAATATTTACAAGATAAGGAAATAGATGTCTCTAACCCTTCGGCAGTGAGTTCAGGACTGAAATGTGGGAGAAAATGTACAAGGGGACAAAAATGTCTAAAGGGATGAAAGTTTTACTTCGTGAGGATGTCGGGCAACTTGGTTGGCTTGGAGATGTTGTAGAAGTCAGGGAGGGATATGCAAGAAATTACCTGCTGCCGCAGGGTTTGGCAGCAGTCGCCAGCGAGGCGAACATAAAGGCTATAGCCAAAGAAAAGGCTAATCGCGCTGAGCATCGGATAAAGGAGTATAGCAGGCTTCAGGAGGCAGCAAAGGCGGTAGATGGGGCAGAAGCTGTCTTGGCAGTCAGGGCCAACGAACAGGGTGTACTATTTGGCTCAATTGCTGAAAAACAGATAGCGGCTAATCTTCGTGAGCAGGGCTTCGAAGTTGCTGACGAAGTAGTGCAATTGCCTGAGCATATCAAGCACATTGGGAGTCATTCTGTGGAGCTTAAGTTCACAGCAGATATAATCTCAACTGTCACCGTAGTTGTTGTTCCCGACGGCCAGAGCCTAGAGTCCCTGGATGAATCGAAGCAGGAAGAGGCGGCAAAAGAGGATGGGTAATATACCGGGGACTTTCATGTTTATAGTACTATGCTATGAAGTAAGTTTTTTGTTTGTGGAAACCTGAGTGGCGGATGTAATTGCCTTAATAAGCGTTAGCGAGATTTAAAGAAATTGCCATTTTAGCATGCCAATTTCTCACCTGCCTTGTATGCCTTGAGTAGGCTCCTCTTATCAGGCGTCGAATCAGGTGTTTGGGCTACGGTTCCGAAATAAAGTGATTTTTGGACTTCTGCCCCCATACACTTGGCCATTATTTTAAGTGCGGTCATCGGTGCTCGAATAAGAATTCTTCCAAGCCAGGCTGGACAGGCAATAGATGTGACAGTTACAGCTTTTTTGTTTGGTTTTTTGATTCGAAGTTTAGGCCAGCATTTCGCCTGCCAGGGCCAATAGGCATATACCAGCAGCCTCTCAAGGAAGCGTCTGGTTGTAGCTGTTACGTTGAAAAAGTTGACTGGTGAACCGAGAACTAAACCGTCCGCGGCTTCAACTTCCTGCAGAATCTCATCCATATCGTCGTTGTGTATGCATTTGCCTCTGGAACCAACGTCTTTTTCCTGCGTGCACTTTCTGCAGTTGGTGCAGAACTCAATGTGCTTGTCGATGAGATATATCTTTTTGGTTTGTGCACCGTGTGCCTCGGCTCCGCGCAGGATTTGCGAAACCGCGGTGTCTATGACCCCATTCTTCCGGTAGCTACCTACAATACCCAGTATTTTCCTGGCCGTGATATTGCCCGGGACATTTATTAACTTGTAAATACATCTTGTTTGTTCTTCAGCATCTGTACTTCACAAGAATATCGGACTTCTCGATAACTGTGAATTTCATAAAAATCGCCGGCAGCGCTCTGTCCGTTCGCTAATGGGCTTGGATTTGAACTATGCCCTTCTGGCTACGGCTCGACGCTTCGCCGAGACGAGTAAAATTCGCTCAGGCATGAAAAACAACGCTAAAGCTGCGAACTGAGCATTTGTAAGGCTGTCGTTGATCGGGAATTATAACAAGTGTTTGACTGCCGAGAAGCCAGTATGTAAAATGCCGCATAAAATTGAAACCGGCAGTAAGGATTGATGGTTTCTGTGTGGGACCGCGTAGCATCAGATATGATGGAGCGAGCTGATTATGGCACGTGAGGATGGAGTTGTAACGGCCACTGCGGCTGCAAGAGGTGTGTTAACCAATCGCAGTATGCCCGAGTCACTGGCGGCTGAGGCCGCTGTGCTTGGTTCAATGGTAATCGACCCAGCCTGTATAGGCCAGGTCATTGAGCTACTGGACAGAAACGCCTTTTACCGCGTTGAGCATCAAATGATATTCGAGGCGGTTATTGCCCTCTACGAGAAAAACAGGCCCGACGCCATCGATGGGGTACTTGTCCGTGACGAGCTTGAGAAACGCAATCAAATCGAGGCAATCGGCGGCGTCGAGTATCTCGCCAAGGTCATAGAATCCGTCCCTTCTTCTGCAAATGTTATGTACTACGCCGGCATTGTCAAAGATAAGCAGCTTCTGCGCGATACTATAGCTGCAGCCACTGAGATACTCAACGACGCATACGATGAGGCAGGCGACACGAGCGAAAAACTTGACGAGGCAGAGCGCAGGATATTTGCCGTCACAGACAAAAAAATGACTGGCGCGGCTGTTGCACTTGATGATTTGATTACACGCGTTTATGAGCTGATAGAGAGGCGCGAAGGAAGCCATGTCACGGGTTTGGCAACGGGCTACTATGAACTTGACGATTTGACCTGTGGTTTGCAGAACAGCGAGATGATAATCATCGCTGGCAGACCCAGCATGGGAAAGACTAGCCTGGCACTAAATATTGTTGAACATATTGGCGTTGTAGAGAAGATTCCAGTGGCGATATTTTCTCTGGAGATGGGCAGACAGCAATTGGCAGAGAGGTTTCTTTGTAGTCACAGCGCCATCGATGCTCAGTTGGTCAGGAAAGGAATGCTCAGCACCGAGCATTACCAGAAGCTGGTTGAGTCCTGTGGGGCGATCTCTGATGCACCAATTTATATTGATGATGCTTCAACGTTAACTCCTCTGGAAGTCCGCGCAAAGGCCAGAAGACTCAAGAGTATGCAAAACATCAAATGCATCATCGTGGACTATCTGCAGTTGATGCATTTGGGCTCCAGCAGAGTTGAGTCCCGTCAGCAGGAAATCGCAGCAATTTCGAGATACCTCAAGGCGCTGGCCGGGGAGCTGAACATTCCCGTTGTGGTCCTCAGTCAGTTGAATCGATCTCCCGAAGGCAGAGAAGGTCATCGGCCAAGAATGAGTGACCTGCGTGAGAGCGGTAGCATAGAGCAGGATGCTGATGTTGTGATGCTATTGCACCGTGAGGACTATTACCGCCGTGGCGAAGATGATTATCAGCCGGACAGCACTGCCGAACTGATAATAGCCAAGCAGCGTAATGGGCCCACCGGTACTGTCAAGCTGACCTTCAGAGAAAGGTGTACGCGTTTCGAGAATGCCAATGCCTCTGTAGTAGAAGAGCAAGCTGTGCCGTTTTAGTTCGCCTCTATTGGGTCCAGTTCAATTAATAGGATACCAGATGCGGGATGCGATTTTTGTGGTTTTTATATCGTTTTTGCTTGTTGGCTCAGCTTGCGCATCTATTCAGGAGAACCGCATAGCAACCGGAAGTACTTCTAACGCTTTGGATATATCGACACAAACAGAGCAGATAGAACCGTCAATTGTGGATAGCAACCGGACAGACATAGTCAAGGCGATCAATTTTATCGGCAATCGCAAGTTTACCGACAAGGTTCTACGCCAGCGGTTGAGCTTCAAGCTGGGTGATCGGCTCGATCCGTATCTGGCAGATGATGGTCGACAGACCGTTATTGAGGTTTATCGTAAGATCGGGTATGCCTTTGTTGAGGTTGATCTTGATTACGAGCAGTTATCGCAGGGTAGGCTGCTTTACCTTGTGAAGGAGGGCCCGAGGATCAAGATAAGAGACGTTAACTTTGTCGGTAATAAGGCTATGCGTACCCGTACACTTGAAAAGCTGATAAAGACAAAGGAAAAGAAGTGGCTGTACTGGCCGTTTTATTACACTGAAGACGCTGTTGAAGAAGATTTGGAAAAATTGCGTCAGCGCTATTACGAACATGGCTACCTTAATAACAGCATAAAAGCCAAGAAGGAATTTACTACAGATAAAAGCAAAGTAAGTGTCACTTTCATCATTGATGAAGGCCCCACATATCATGTCGGCAAAATAATATTCGTGGGCAATAAATACTTTGATGATACAAAGCTGCAATCAGAGGTGGAGTTAAAGCAGGGACAGGTTTATCTGAAAGAGAAAGCTGATTCAGATGCCGAGCGATTTACAAAGATTTATCGTGAGCATGGTTTCGTTGACGCCGAGGTCTTGCAGAAGCCCCAATTTGTTCTTGAGACCGATGTTAGTGTTGTTGATGTTAAGTTTGAGATTAGCGAGGGCAGGCAGTTTCGGATCGGACAAATCGATATAACCGGCAACGAACGGACACGCGATAAAGTCGTGCGGCGCATCCTCGACGAGTACGATTTTACGCCGGGCCAGTTGTACAATGCCGATATGGCACCCAAAGAGGGAGGGGGAAAGTTAGAGAGTTACGTCAAAAGAATAACTTTGGCTGACGAAGTAATAATCAGACCTGTCGAGCCCGACAGTAACGATCCTAATCAGAAGGATGTCAGAGTAGACATCACTGAAGGAATGACCGGTATGATAATGCCAGGCGTAGGGGTCAGTAGTGATAGTGGTGTGATTGGTAGATTGGTTTATCAGCAGCGAAATTTCGACATTACAGACTGGCCTGATAGTTTTAGTGAACTTATTACCATGAAGGCCTTCAGAGGAGCCGGGCAGACTATGAGAATTTCGCTTGAGCCGGGGACCGAAGTCAGCCAGTATTCGGTCAACTTCAGCGATCCATATTTCCGTGACAGGCCGATACAACTGGATGTAGCCGGGTCAAGCTGGGGAAGGTGGAGGGAAAGTTATGACGAGCAGAGACTCAGGGGCTATGTTGGGCTTGAAAAGCGCCGTAAAGAGCGTTGGCGAAGAAGCATTGGATTTCGAGCTGAAAATGTGGACGTTCAGAGTCTCGATTCTGACGCGCCGCAGGAGATCATAGATGTTGCAGGTAACAACGCGTTTTTTGGTGCCAAGCTTGAAACCGGAAAAACTGTGGTCGATAACCGGTTCAATCCGAGTTCAGGCTATAGTCTTAGCGCCAGTTATGAACAGTTAACCGGAGATCATACTTTTGGAATATTGACCGGAAATTATGTACGTTACACACCACTCTATGAGGACGTCCTCAGACGCAAAACCGTTCTTTCGACCAAGCTTTTTGCAGCGACCACTACAAGTGATGCTCCACCTTTTGAGAAGTTTTATGCCGGTGGTACAGGTTCATACGGCATAAGAGGTTTTGAGTATCGGGGTGTAAGCACCAGGGGCTTGCAGACAGGTGTTGCCATCCCGCAGCGCATAGATCCAATAGGTAGTGATTGGATATTTTTGGCTAAGGCGGAGGTGACGGTACCTTTGATCGGAGATAATTTTGCGGGCTTATTATTCGTCGACAGCGGCACAATTGATACAGGCCCATATCGTGTCTCTATTGGTGCCGGCATACAGATATTGATACCGCAATGGTTTGGCCCGGTGCCGATGAGATTCGAGCTTGCTACTCCGCTTAGGAAAGACGAACTTGACGAAGTGCAAGTTTTTAGCTTCTCAGTAGGTACGCTGTATTGAAAAGTAAAAAAGGAAAGTGATAATAAGGAGTAATTATGAAAATCAGGACTGCTATTATTATTGGTTGCCTTGTGGGCATAGTTGTTTTGTCACTAGGTTACCAATATGGTTGGGCTGAATCAAATACTTCAGGTACATCGTTAAGAATTGGGATCGTCAGTGTTAGACAGGTCTTTGATAACTGTAAAAGAAACGTCCGGTACAGGACGAAAGCCATGGCAGAACAGAGCCAGATACGAAAGGAGCTGGAAAATCTAGCGAAAGAAGTTGAAGCTGAAGAAGCTGCGATGAAAACGTTAAAGCCTGGCACTAATGATTATCTGGAACAGATCCGGTCAATGCTGGACAAGCGCGCCCGACTTGATGCCCGGCAGGAGTACCTTAAACAGCAGCAAACATTCCAGCACAAGCAATGGACCGAGCAGCTCTACCAAGACGCTCTGCGGATAACAAAGGACGTGGCTAAGCAAAAGGGCCTGGAGTTGGTTTTTGAGAACACTGAGCCTCAGTTTCCTGTCACGGGTGAAGAGCTCATGCTGGCTATCAGTACACATAAGTTACTTTACAGCGAGGGCTGTGTCGACCTTACTGCTGAAGTAGTAGCTCAATTAGACAAAGAAGACGCAGAAAAGCAAGAATGAACTTTGGCTCGGCTTGTAAAGGCAACTAAAACATTACGAAATATGCACGAGGGAAGTTTGCTCGACGATGCAACTGACTGTCGAACAATTAGCCAAGCACATCGGAGCTGAGTTGGTTGGTGGTCCTAATGATCGTAATATTCAAATAACCGATGTGTCGGCAATTAGAGCCGCTCGCGAGAATGATGTTACCTTCGTAAAGGATCAGAAGCATGCAGAAACGGTTGGTCAATCAGCCGCCGGGGCGGTGATTGTTGGCAGTCGGATCAAGGATTTGGCCAAGCTTCAGTTAGTAGTTAAGAATGTTGATGCTGCCTTGATAAGTGTGTTGAGTCTTTTCGCACCGATTTTGAAACGTTCCCCTGAAGGGATTGATCCAACCGCTAAAATCGGACAAAATGTTCAGATAGGCCGAGGCGTGTCGATCGGTGCGTACGTAACAATCGACGAAAATGTTGAAATCGGCGAAAATAGCTCAGTTAGCAGTGGGTGCAGGATAGGCGAGAACTCAAGGATTGGCAGAAATTGCCGCCTTGATAGCAACGTCGTTGTTTATCATAATTGCACCTTGGGCAGCAACGTTATTGTTCAGGCCAACAGTACCATTGGCTCGATAGGTTTTGGATATGTGTTTATTGATGGTGCCCACCGACTTGTTCCGCACAACGGTGGCGTTGTAGTCGAGGATTTTGTTGAAATCGGGGCAAATTGTTGTATTGATAGGGCCAAATTCGGGAATACTAATACTGTTATTGGCGCTGGAACAAAAGTAGATAATCTCGTGCAGATTGCACATAATGTAGTGATTGGTAAATGCTGCCTAATATCCGGACAGGTCGGCGTTGCAGGTAGTTGCAGGATTGGAGATGGCGTTGTATTAGGTGGGCAGGTTGGCTTAGCAGATAATATAGAGATAGGAGCCGGCACAATGATAGGCGCTCAAGCCGGCGTAATGAGCAATGTCGGACCCAAGCAGAAGTTGGCCTGGACGCCTGCTGTCGATGTAAAAGAAGCAGCACGGTTGGTTGCACATATACTGCGTTTGCCGAAGCTTGCTTCGCAGGTCAAGCGCCTGACTAAAAGGGTGGAAAAACTTGAAACTGCAGAAAACCATAAAGGGTGAGGGAAAAATTAGCGGCAAAGGTATGTTTGGGGGTAAGGATGCGAGGGTTGTTTTTCGACCGGCTTCAGAGGATACCGGCGTCGTTTTTGTCCGAATTGACGGCCCAGAGCCGGTGCGCATCAGTGCCATTGCGCCTAATCTTGCCGAGCGCAGTCGTCGCACTACAATAAAGAAAGGCGATGTGAATATTGAGACTGTTGAGCATTGCCTGGCCGCGATTAGCGCGATGGAGATTGATAATGTGATCGTTGAGGTTGATGGCGTAGAATTGCCGGCCCCGGATTGCAGCAGTGCCGAGTATTTCAAGATACTAAAAAACATCGGTGTTGCCGAGCAAAATAGCAGTCGCAAGGAATTTGTTATAAATGAACCGATCACAGTTTCCGCCGGTAACGCGTCGATATATGCGCTTCCTAACATAGATGGTAGTCTCAACGTCACTTACGACCTGGATTACAATGGTCATACAGGTATTGGCAGGCAAACTTATAGCTGTCGGCTTGCCCCGGATGTATTCGAGAAGAGTTTAGCACCGGCACGGACGTTTCTGCTTGAGGCTGAGGCAAGGCAATTTCAAGCACGAGGGATGGGAACACACCTTGGGCCTCGTGATGTTCTGGTTATCAACTCAGACGGTCCAATCAAGAATAGTTACAAGTTTCCCGATGAGTGTGCCAGACACAAGATTGTTGATTTAATTGGTGATCTTGCGCTTGTAGGTCGGCCTGTCTTCGGCAGGATCATAGCCCAAAAAAGCGGACACTCGCTAAACCAGCAGCTCGTAAGGAAACTCTATGAAGCGGCACAAAGGCTCGAACGTATTCAGAAGTTCGGCACAGATGCGGTTCTCGATATCCGTAGAATCCAGAAGATTCTGCCCCACAGATTTCCTTTCTTGCTCGTTGACAAGATCATAGAGATTCAAGGTGACACGCGAATTAAGGGGGTGAAAAACGTAACTTTCAATGAGCAGTTTTTCCAGGGGCACTTTCCAGGTACTCCGATTATGCCCGGCGTCCTTATCGTTGAGGCAATGGCACAGGTTTCGGGCTTACTATTTGCGCAAAGACTTGAGCACACAGGCCAGTTGGCGGTACTATTGAGCATGGATGGTGTGAAGTTGCGTAAAGCCGTTGTCCCTGGTGATCAGCTAATTCTTACAGCTGAGACGATAAGGATCAGGAGAAGGACTGCCCATTGTCAATGTAAGGCCCTGGTGGGCGATAAGGTCGTTGCCGAAGCACAGATTAAGTTTATGCTCGTTGACGATGAGAGAGTGTGACCAGGGTAGATGCTTAGTGTTTTCCTTTATAGGACGATTAAAAACAGGATGGCTCAAATACACCCCAGTGCTGTAGTCGAAACAGATGCGCAGTTGGATACCGACGTTACGGTTGGGCCGAACTGTGTTATTCGTAGTGGAGCATCGATTAGTTCCGGGACGGTCCTTATTGCCAATGTCATGATTGAAAAGAATGTCAGAATTGGCATGGACAACTACTTCTATCCTTATAGTGTAATTGGGGGCGTGCCACAGACACTCGGTTTGGGTCCGAATTCCAAGTTTGGAAAGCTTGTTATAGGTGACAGGAATGTCTTTCATGAGCAGGTGACAATTCATCCGAGCATTTACGAGGATTCGGTCACGAGAATAGGAAATGACAACTTACTTATGGTTGGTGTGCACATCGGTCACGACAGTATGCTTGAAGACAAGACTGTTATCACCAACTATACGCAGATAGGCGGGCACTGCAAGATAGAGACCGGTGCTTGGCTCAGTGGCATGGTTGCGATACACCAGTTTGTCACTATCGGCGAATGGAGCTACATAGCAGGATTTGCTGGTGTTAATCGGGATGTTCCACCTTTTCTCGTTGCAAGTGGACACTATCCAATGCGAGTTCGAGGCGTTAATCAGCGAGGTCTGGTACGAGCGGGGCTGGATGCGCAACAGCAAGAACGAATCTGCCAGGCGTACAGAAAGCTCTATCGTCGGGGAGGAGCGCTTCTGAAAAATGCAGAGGCGCTGGCTCAAGAAGATTGGCTCGATGAAAATGTCAGAGCAATGATTAATGCGATAATAAGAAGCAGTCAACATCGCTTTGGAAGGCACCTTGAAACATTAAGGCGCTAAAGGCGCGTATCTCGTGGATCATGAATCGTGAAGCGAGATGCAAGATACAAGATGAAAGATAAAAAAATACGTACCGCTGTTGTAGGTGCCGGCAAAATGGGCGCCATACACGCTAAAGTTTACAGTCAATTACCTGATAGCGAACTTGTCGCTGTGGTCGATGTTGACGTTAACAAGGCTCAGCAATTGTCACAGCAGTACAACTGTTCGGCCTATACAAATTGTGAGGATATCCTCGATAAGGTAGATGCGGTCACAATAGCAACTCCGACCGTGACGCATTTGAAGTTGGCAAAAGTATTTATCAAGAAAAGGATTCCTGTTCTGATTGAAAAGCCGCTTGCAGCGAGTGTAAGAGAAGGAAAAAGGATTGTGTCTTTGGCCCGAAGGAATAATGCTGTGGTAGCTGTGGGTCATTCGGAACGTTGTAATCCAGTAGTTCAGGCCATGAAGCGACTTAGTGTAGAACCGAAATTCATTGAGTCTCACCGTGTGAGTCCATATCCGTTCCGTTCGACCGATATTGGGGTAGTACTTGACGTGATGATTCACGATATAGATATCATCTTATCGCTGGCAGCAAGCAAGGTCAAAAAGGTTGACGCTGTGGGCGTTGGTGTGATTGATGAGGCTGAGGATATTTGTAACGCAAGACTTGTTTTTGAAAATGGCTGTATCGCGAATATCACTGCTTCGAGGCTCGCTTTGAGGACAGAGAGAAGAGTGAGGGTCTTTACCCGCCAGGCATATCTAAGCGTCGATTATCTTAAAAAGACGGGCATCATAATCAAGGCCGATCCAAACACCAATGTCGTCGAGTGGATAAAAAAGCATCGAGAGATGGGAGGTTTTGATTTAACAAGGGTAAATTGGCCTGATTTGTTGCACATTGAGCAGCTTGAGATAGATGATAAAGAACCGGTACGGCTGCAGCAGGAGGCCTTTTTGCGGGCGGTCAAAGATAAATCTTTTGCACCCGAGGTTAGCGCAGAGGAAGGCTTGGCGGCGCTTAGATGCGCGCAGAAAATTCTTGACCGTGTCAGAAAGCACAAATGGGATTGAATTTCATAGTTCATAGTTCATAGTTCGTTGTTTGTCGACGAACAATGAACAACGAACACAGAACAATAGCTTTTTTATTTTTCCTGTCGCAAATCAGGCCCATCCCGCACTATATAGTGAGAACACGAATCCTTAGAGATTTTTCGAGGTACGCAGATGTCTGAGAGTGACACATATTATATTGAGCGTTGTTTGGATGGTCATCCGGACGATTTTCGTCATATTGTGCGGCGCTATCAGGCGGTTTTGCTTGCCCACCTGGCTGGCAAGTTGGGTAATAGAGAAGCCGCCGAAGAGGCTGCTCAGGAGAGTTTTGTAAGAGCCTATTTCGGCATGGAGAAGCTCAGGGAGCCACGAAAATTTTTCTCCTGGCTGCTCGGCATCGCTGACCATGTGGTGAAAGAGTGCCAAAGAAAAGAGCAGCTCCAACGCCAGCGAGAAATCGTCCGCTCATTCTCGCAGGAAGCTGTGAGCCCGGAACTCTCACAGGATTATGCTCTCGAATCGGCAATCGCTGAGCTGCCTGATGCGTACAGGAAGATTGTTCTGCTACGATATTACGGCGGACATTCATGCAATCGGATAGCTGAGCGATTTGATATGCCTTTGGGTACAGTTACAAAAACATTATCACGAGCCTATGCCATGCTGCGTAAAACGCTGCAGCAGCAGGCAGAAGTATATGAGGTGTAAAAATGAACTGCGCAAAATGCAAAGAACTCTTAGTCGGATATATCGAAGGATTACTTGACGAATCTCAAAACCGTGCAGTCGCAGGGCACCTCAAGGATTGTGCTTCCTGCCGGGCGGAGACGGCTCAACTTAACGAGCTCCAAGACCGTCTGGTCACTAATGGCGAGGTGCTGGCTGGCAGCGATCTTGAAGACGGTGTGATGAACCAAATCATTCGGGAACAGAAAACTCGCTTGAAAGCGTCAAGCGAGGTTGGCAGAAAACAGAATATCTGGAGAGTAATCATGAAAAGCAGAATAACACAATTGGCCATCGCTGCCGCGATAATTATTGTGGTGTTTATTGGATTACATTCTATTGGCAATCCATTCGGAGCAACTGTAACCTTTGCTAAGGTAATCGAACCGATTCTCAATGCGCGAACGGTGGTTCTTGATTTCATTGTGGGCAGCGAAGAAACGGGGCCGGTTATGCACGACATTATCGTCGGGTCAAGAATCAGAAGAACATTTTCGAACATGGAAACCATCTTAATCCTCGATCTGGACAATGCCAAGATGCTTACACTGGGCCCTTCGGATAAAGGCGCGATATATATGGACATAAAGGGTCCTCTTCAGGAAGGAACCAGAAGCTACCTGGGTCTTGTCCGAGATATTGTCGCTAAAATAGAGGACAATCCTAATATACCCGTCCAGGAGCTTGGCGAGCGGGAGATTGATGGCCGTGAAGCTATCGGGTTCTATGTGAGCGATATAGAACTGACGATCTGGGCTGATCTTGAGACAGCCCTGCCGATACGCATCGAATTACTCCAGGGACAGACACAAACCATTATCAAAAATATCGAGTTTGATGTGCCGGTAGACGAATCGCTGGTTAGCATGGATGTGCCTGCAGGTTATACCTTGAACGAGGAGGAACAGGATTGGACTGAGTTCAACGAGCAGGATTTCATTGTTGTCCTGCGAGTTTGGGCCGAGTATGTACTCGGTGGAAGGTTCCCGGACAATATTAGCCTTGAAGATTTGATGAACCTGACTTCGCAGTTGACGAACATGGCTCCGCGTACCGAAGATGAAGCTGACCAGTTGGGCATGTCCGAAGAAGAACAAGCGCAGCTTGGTATGTCGTTTGGGCGAGGTTTTGTGTTCTTTCAACAACTTGAGCCGAGCGGTGCCGACTGGCACTATGTTGGAAAGGGTGTGGAATTTGGTGATGCTAGCACCGCAGTATTCTTGTATCGGCCGAAAGGCTCGGATACTTATCGTGTCATCTACGGCGACCTGCATGTTGAAGATTCGGCACCGGAGGATTTGCCAAAGTAGGCTCGTCCGGCGAGGGCGAAGTCGCGCTGTAGTTGGATGTGCTTAGAAAAAATAGTGTTTATTACATAAGCCGGGTTTTAAGCTCGGCTTTTTTGTTAGTTTCGGTGGCGAAACTGCGGGTTTGGATATCCGAATTCTTTTGATTAGGCTTCAGTCTATCAATTCCAAACCCTAACGCCCGGCGCAGCTTTTCCATCAGGTAATACCACGCGCATTATGAACTGATAATCTCCCCAGTCCTGATCAACCTTAATAAGCAGAAGATGCATTCCCTTTGTCAGTTTGACAGGATAGCTTTCCGAGTCAATTTCACATGCCCGGTAAACGTGCTCCGCGCCAAGTAGCTTGTGATCGAGCCACAGTTTGTAGCCGTCATCAGAGCCGACCCTTATCTCAACATCAACATCCTCTCCACATTCCAGCCAGCACGCTGAATAAGTCAGGACATCCTCTTGGCTATAATCCAGAGCAAGGGGACCGACCATAAAGAAATCTATTGTAGGGCCTGGTGACTTATATGGCTGCCATTTCACAATAGTGCCATCCGGCTTTGCTATTTCCATATCGGCAGCCGGGATATGGCCTATTTCGCCGCCAAAGTCCTTAAGGTAATCGGTATCGTAGCCTTGGTTATCAGGTCTTTCGCCTGGATTTGGAAATGGCCCGACGATTAACCAATTGACCACGAATCCATCATTACCCATCCAACGAGTGTCAATTGTATATGGTCCTGTTCTGCCAGTGGGAGCCTTGGCTGCTTCCTTCTTTTCCATTTCTAACATAATATCAATCTTCGTCTCAAAAACCGGTTTAGGTTTGGCAGCGGCTTCAATCTCCTCAGTACCTTCTGATTTGCTGCCGAGGGTTCCGCAGCCGACTACAAGCAAACAAATCGTCATCGTGAAGAATGTGATAGTTACTGTGCGCATCTTGGTCTCCTTCCAGAGCTTGCATAAAACACTTCATTATTGTACGAATCTCGTTGATATGTAATTTCGTGGTAAATGTCAAATGAAATCTCTGTTCCAAGACCAGAAACAAAAGGTCAATTTCTTAATGTGGCCTGCTCAAGTGACAGCATCTTTCTCTTGAGATATGTTGCACCTGGCGCAGAAAATCCGCCGAGCTTTCCATCGCTGCGGATCACCCGATGGCAAGGAATGATAAGCGGCAGTGGATTTGCCGCCAGTGCATTGCCTACGGCTCTGGCGGCATGCGTTCGGCCCAACTTGCTTGCCAATGCAGAATAGCTTATTGTTTGGCCGAATATGATATATCTGCAGGCTGTCAGAACCGAGCAAGCAAAATCACTAAGGCCATTCAAAGCAACCGGCATATTTATGTCAAACTCTATACAAGCACCTTCAAAATACGCAGCTATTTTTTCCTGAAGAGGCCTGAAAAAGCCTTTATCATACTTGGCAGTAACTTCGTTGCTGACCTTGATTCTGTTCAAGATGGATGCTGTGACTTCGTCGAATCCCAATCCTGGTAGACAGCTTCGATAAAGAGCAATTTCAGTACCCGCCAGGCCAAAGTAGCCCCATCTGGTTTTGAAAATCGTATATCTTGGTGTTTCTCCCATTTTTACCGGCCTTAATGCCCAAATATTCTATCTAAGTGCCGAAATTCATTGACGCAAGGGCAAAATTCTGTTAAACAAAAACGCTTTTATAAAAAATGACTAAATCTGTTGGTAGCGTGCAAGACCGAGCAGCCAGAGACATGGTATGCACAATGAGGCCTCTTGGATGTGCCATGGGTGTTTTTGGCTTGGTTTGTTTGGTTGTTTTCAAGAATGTCCCTTGAAGAACTTAGAAAGCGGATAGACGAACTCGATTCTCAACTTGTGCAGCTTCTTAATGAGCGTGCGCGTGTTGTTGTCGAGATCGGTAAACTAAAGAACGAGACGGACAAGCCTGTCTATGCGCCGGACCGCGAAAAGCAGGTTCTTGAAAAGATCATCCAGGTCAATACAGGTCCATTATTAAACAGGACTATGGTAGCAATCTGGCGTGAGCTAATGAGTGGCTCATTTGTTCTGGAGAGACCTTTGCGAATAGGCTATCTTGGTCCGCAGGGCAGCTTCAGCCACACCGCAGCCATGCTCAAGTTCGGACAAAGTGTTGAATACGAGCCGTTAGCCGACATCAAAAGCATCTTTAACGAAGTCAGTAAAGGGCACTGCGATTTGGGACTTGTTCCGGTTGAAAATACAATGGGTGGCGGCGTAATAGAAACGCTCGATGCCTTAATTGATTCTAACGTGAATGTCTGTGCCGAAGTGCTGATGGCGATCCATCACAACCTTCTGGCAAACTGCCAATTGGAAAAGATCGAGAAGATTTACTCCAAGCCGGAAGTTTTTGCTCAGTGCCGGAATTGGCTCAGTGCTACATTCAAAGATGCACAGACCATTGCTGTGGCCTCAACCGCTAAGGCGGCACAAATGGCCACTGAAGAACCGAGTGCCGCAGCAATCGGTTCCAGGATCGCCGCAGAGTTATACGGCCTGAAAATCATTTGCGAAAATATCGAGGACATAACCAATAACATAACAAGATTCTTGGTAGTCAGCCGTGAAGACGCCAAACCAACTGGCGAAGATAAAACTGCCATAATGTTCAGCACCGCTCATAAGGCTGGTGCGCTGGCCGATGTACTCGAAGTCTTCAAAAAGTACAACATAAACCTGACAAATATAGAATCCAGGCCCAGCAGAAAAAGACAGTGGGAATACTATTTCTTCGTGGATTTTATTGGACATCGAATTGATAAACACGTCATAAAGGGTTTGGAAGAGGCAGGCAAACATTGCCTGCAACTTTCGATGCTTGGTAGTTTTCCTCGGGCGACAGAACTGCTTTAATCTATCTCGTAGTTCTCTGTTCGTTGTTCGTCGACGAACAATGAACGAAGAACTATGATCGGGAGACTATAATGAGAAAACCATTCGTGGCCGGCAACTGGAAGATGAATACCGACACTCACACCAGCGTGAATCTTGCCAGGCGCGTAGCCTCTGATTCATCGGAATTGGTGGGCCACAACATAACAGTAGCGGTTTTTCCGCCTTTTGTTTACTTACACTCTGTTGCTCAAGCCGTCAGCGCCTCTAACATTGCGGTGGGGGCTCAAGATGTTTACTTTGAGCCCAAAGGTGCCTTTACTGGCGAGATAAGCGCGTCCATGCTAAAAGACATTGGCTGCATTTACACTTTATGCGGACATTCGGAACGCCGACATGTGATCGGTGAAACTGATGAACTAATCAACAAGAAAGTCGCTGCTTCTATTAGTGGTGGTCTTCTGCCGATATTGTGCGTGGGTGAGTTGCTGTCAGAGCGGGACGCGTCCAAAACCGAAGAGGTAGTAACCCGACAGCTCAAGAACGGCCTGGCCGGTTTGAGTACAGAAAAGGTCTCCGCAGTAACAATAGCATACGAACCGGTCTGGGCAATCGGAACTGGACGAACCGCAACATCACAGCAGGCGCAAGAAGTGCATGACATTGTGCGTAAATTGTTGGCCGAGATGTACGATAGCGAGCTGGCCGAAGAAACGCGCATTCTCTATGGTGGTTCAGTAACGCCCGGTAACTCGGCGGAGCTTATGAGCCAGCCTGACGTAGATGGCCTGCTGGTCGGCGGGGCGAGCTTGAATGCAGATGATTTTCTTGCAATAATCCGCTCGGCTGCGTAAATATGGAAAAGTTGAAATTGAGCAAACTCAGAATATTGCGGCAATGTTTTTGATTACAGAGCTGTTTCGCTTTTAGCTTTAAGTTTTCAATTCTTTTTCAGGGTGACGGTATGATTTTTTTACCTTTATTAGCAGTAGGCTTTATTATGAAAGTAGTTGCCGTGCTCTTTATTTTTTGCTCGGTAGCTCTGATTCTCATTATTTTGATCCAAAAAGGTAGAGGTGGCGGTTTGAGTGCAGCGTTCGGCGGCGGTATGGCCAGTAACATCCTAGGTTCCAAAACCGGAGACTTCCTTACCTGGATTACGATAGTCTTGGTCGGCATTTTTCTTACATTGGCGGTGTTGATGGCGAAATTCTATCGACCAAGCATCAGTGACTATGATGTGGGTCCGCCGGTTCCTCAGACACAGCCGGCCGAAACACAGTTACCACCAAGTGATGAAACACAAACCCCGGTTCCTGATAGTGAAACCCCAATCGGCGATATTGAAGAAGATACTGATGCAAATTTGCTTGGCGGCTAAGGGACAGCGCCTTTTTGATAAACAGTGTTGAACTTGATCCGAGTCCCGTCATCTACAGAGCTACACTTATATTTAACTTGAAAGTGCGGTACTATGATAAACAGCATGACTGGTTATGGCGAAGCGGAAGGTGAAGTCAACGGCGTTATTTACGCCGTTGAGATTAAATCAGTCAACAACCGTTATCTTAAGGCCATAATCCGACTGCCGGATGTTGTGTTGTTTTTGGAAGAGGATATTGAAAGATTACTGCGACAGAATCTTTCAAGAGGGACAATCAATTATGTGCTAAGGTTAAAAGGGGTATCTGCCAATACGCTTTTTGATATCGATGAAACAGCATTGCAGACAGTCATAAAGAAATTGAGGCGGATTGGTTCCAGCACGGATATTGATGGCACAATTGATATCGGCAGCTTACTGAACCTGCCGGGTATGGTTCGGCCAACATTGCCGGACGAAGAGACTGCCAAACAGATTAAGACCGTAGCTTTGAATATTACTCAAGAGGCAATAGACAAGCTCAAGCAAATGCGTGCCGCAGAAGGACAATTCCTGGAAGCTGACCTGAAAAACCAGCGTGAGGCAATGAAGGGCTATCTGGAGCAGATACGTGCTCGCAGCCAGACAGTCCTACAGGAATACGCACAGAGATTAAAGAGAAGAGTAAATGAGCTGCTATCAGAGGCGAAACTAAAACTGGATGAAGAGACGCTTGCCAGAGAAGTGGCAATTTTAGCTGACAAATCGGATATATCCGAGGAGATTGCGCGGCTGGATTCCCATCTGCAACAGTTTGACCAGAGTTGCCGGACGAATGAACAGGCCGGGAGAAAGCTGGATTTTATAAGTCAGGAGATGCTCAGAGAAGCCAACACAATCGCCAGTAAAGCCTCAGATACCGAGATCAGCCGTTGCGTGGTAGACATCAAATGCCGAATAGACCGGCTCAAAGAACAGATTCAGAATATAGAGTAGAAACCACCGAGCTAACCCCGCATATTTTAGGCAAGGCCAAACATGCAAAGCAGCCCACAACAAGGTAAAGTTGTAATAGTGAGCGGACCTTCCGGCGTAGGCAAGAGCACGGTATGTAAGGGAGTTGCAAGACGGCTGAGCAATATTTATCTTAGCATTTCCGCTACGACCCGGCCAGGAGGTCCGGGCGAGACTCACGGAAAAGACTATTGGTTTATATCAGAGCAAGACTTTCAGGAACGGCTCGAAAAGGGCTCATTTATCGAACACGCGGAAGTCTTTGGACATCTTTATGGAACTCCAAAGGATAAAGTTGAAGAAGCCCTGCATGATGGTAAGACCGTAATTTTGGAAATCGATGTGCAGGGCGCCAAACAGGCAAAGGCACTTTACCCAGATGCTATGATGATCTTTATTTTACCACCGAGCGCAAAGACCCTTGCCGATCGTATGAACCGCAGGGGCAGGGATGATACGCAGACCGCCGAAGAACGATTGGACGGAGCAAGCAGTGAGATAGCTGCTGCATGGCAATATTATGATAATATGGTTATAAACGACAATCTTGAGCAAGCCATAAATGAATTAGTACAGATTATTCAGGGACCCGTGTTACGCGAAAATAGTGAATACACCAGGGCAGACTTTGGAGATAAGTAATGTTGGATGAACTCAAGAGTGAGGAATTGGTCAACAAAGTGGGCGGAAAATTCAAATTAACGGCGCTTGTTCAACGGCGAATGACTGAACTGCTGCAAGGCTCTCGGCCGCTGATCGAGAATGTCGAGGGAAAAACAATGCTTGAAATCGTAGTCCAAGAAATTCTGCAGGACAAGATAACCGTCGAAGGTGCACCTAACAATGCTGCGTCGCAAAAAGACTAAGGCAACAATCTTGATTACCTGTTTGTCCGTAAGCGCGGATATTTTTTATGACACGACGAAACCTTGAGAGCTTAAACATATTGCTGGGCGTCAGCGGTGGAATTGCCGCGTACAAGGCGGTTGAACTAGCCAGTAGTTTGACAGGTAGCGGTGCTGCGGTTAAGACTGTAATGACAGAAAACGCGTGCCGATTGGTTGGTCCAAAAAGCTTCGAGGCAGTTACCTGTTCTGCGGTTTACACTGATTTGTGGAGTACACATGATCAATACAAAAACAGCCATATAGCGTTGATGGATTGGGCCAACATCATTGTCGTGGCACCTGCAACTGCTGATATTATCGCCAAAGTCGCAAATGGTATTTGCGACGAATTGCTCAGCACAACGCTCTGTGCTTGCTGGTCGAAGCCTGTGCTTTGGGCTCCCGCTATGAACAGTAATATGTGGCACAATCCGGCCGTGCAGCACAATATTGAGAGATTAAAAGAAATAGGTTTTGAATTGATTGGCCCTGTTGAAGGTCGGCTTGCCTGTGGCGCGGAGGGCATCGGCAGAATGGCAGAACCACGAGATATTTTCAAGGCCATTGAAAAAATTGCAACGAAGATTAATCATGGAGCAAGGCAAACCGGCGGTGAAACCGCCGGCTAAATATTTAGTATTTAGCCCCACGTTTCACGTGGGGTTTTTCTACTGAAAAATCATATGCAAATTTTAATTACAGCAGGTGGTACGCGTGAATATATTGACCCTGTCCGCTTCATTTCCAACGCAAGCAGTGGCAGGATGGGTTACGCCCTAGCGAATACGGCGTTTGATGCAGGACATAAGGTGACACTTATCAGCGCATCTGATTTGCAACCGCCGATAGGAATGGAATTTGTAGGGGTCGAAAGTGCGCAGGATATGTTTAATGCCGTTAAGGAGTTTTTTCCAAAATGCGATTGCCTGATTATGGCAGCGGCCGTAGCGGATTATACGCCGGTGCGGGCTTATAAGAACAAGATCAAAAGAACCAGCAAAGCTCTGACCCTAAAATTAAAACCTACGCCGGACATCCTTAAATGGGCAGGGATACACAAAAACGAGCCACGGGGCACGGGCCACGGGCCACGAATTATTGTTGGTTTTGCGCTCGAGGATAAAGCTCTGCGAACTCGCGCCGAAAAGAAAATGAAAGCCAAGAACCTTGATATAATAATTGTTAATACTCCAACTGCGGTGGGTGCCGAAAGAGCAGCAGTGCAAATCAAAATCAGCGATGGTCGATGGGTGAAACTGCCTTGCTCAAGCAAGTCAACCATAGCGAAAAAGATCATTTCATTAGTAGAAACCCAGCGATAGTGGCTCTCCCACGGAGCTTCGAGGCTGTCACACAATCAATCCTGGTCTTTTATTCCGAGGTCGTCTTTTGTGAAAATGGATTCGAACTTATAACCTGCTTTGGTGATATTCTCCTGCGCTCCTTGCTGGCGGTCGATAACGCAGACAATTTTCTTAACGTTGGCCCCAGCCTCAGTAATCACCTTGGCTGCCTCTAAAACTTGTCCGCCGGTAGTAGCAATATCCTCAACAAGCAGTACTACATCATTTGGTTTCAGCACGCCCTCGATTAGTTTGCCGGTGCCGTAGCCTTTTTTGCTATTGCGAACGATTATCCAGTTCTTGCCTGTTTGCATAGCCGTTGTCGCAGCAAGCGCAACGCCGCCCAACTCAGCACCGGCTATCAACGTAACATCCTCTGTTATGTGCCTGGCGAATTCCTCACCGAGCGCCCTAAGAATATCCGGGCAGGTCTCAAACAGATATTTATCAAGATAGTATTTACTTCGCTTGCCGCTGCGAAGGACAAAGTCACCTTCCAAGTATGCCGTTTCCTTGATGAGCTTTATTAGGTCATCTCTTGTCACTATTTTTCCTTTTGTAAACCCGTGGTAAAACCACGGGCTAAATAGTTAGCCCCACGTTTTACGTGGGGTCTGCATTAGATTTTTCAAACGCTAAGTTCAGTTTTTCTACCAAGTTCTTTGCGATATTTCTTGCGGATTGGAGTCGCGACACTTCGGATAAATTCGCCGACCTGTTGTGGCGCTCTTCCCACGTAGGCTTTCGGATTCAGAACCTTAGCGAAGTCAACTTTAGCAAATGCAACATCCGCACGTAGTCTGGCGATAAGATCATTGGGCCTGCCGAACTGCTTTACCTGTGCCGCTGCAGCGTGCGAATGCAACCGGATTTTCTCATGCAGCTCCTGCCTGTTGCCGCTTGCCTTTACTCCTGCCATCAGGATATTTTCAGTTGCCATAAAAGGCAGCTCCGCTGCGATCCTGGCCGCAATTACCTTCGGATATACAACAAGTCCATCCGTAACATTGATAAGAATCTCCAGGATTCCATCGACTGCCAGAAACGCCTCAGGTATCACGACTCTTTTATTCGCTGAGTCATCCAGCGTTCTTTCCAGCCACTGCTCAGAGGCCGTCATCGCCGGGCTGCTTGCCAGGCTAAGAACAAATCGGCTAAGCGCCGTCGCCCTTTCGCACCGCATCGGATTTCTCTTATACGCCATCGATGAAGAGCCAACCTGCGACTTCTCAAACGGCTCCTCAATCTCTTTCAGATTCGCCAACAACCTTATGTCATTGCACATTTTATGTGCGGACTGTGCCACCGATGCGAGCGCGTTTACTATCAGCGTATCAATCTTGCGCTGATATGTCTGGCCTGTTACTGCGCAAATCTTCTTAAATCCAAACACCTCGGCTACCATCCTATCAAGCAGCTTTACCTTGCTATGCTTGCCATCGAAAAGCGCAAGATAAGATGCCTGCGTGCCGGTCGTACCTTTAGCACCTCGGAACGGCAGATTTTCGATTCTGTGCTCGATCTCCTGCAAATCCATCACAAACTCATAACACCATAGCGTTGCTCTCTTGCCCACAGTCGTTAGTTGTGCAGGCTGATAGTGTGTGAAGCCAAGTGTCGGCATCTCACGATACTGCTGAGCAAACTTACCAAGCAGGTCAATTACCGCAGCGAGCTTGCCAGCCACAATCTGCATACCCTGGCGCATTATTATCAAATCCGCGTTGTCACCGATATAACAGCTCGCCGCACCAAGATGAATAATCGGTGCGGCTTTCGGCGCAGCTTCGCCGAAAGTGTGAATGTGCGCCATCACGTCATGACGAAACTTCTTCTCATATTGGGCGGCCTTGACAAAGTCGATATCATCGAGGTGTCTTGCCATTTGATTTATCTGGCTACGTTTTATATTAAGGCCAAGCTTCTTCTGTGCCTTTGCCAGTTCCAACCAGAGCCTGCGCCACGTGCTGAACTTTTTCTGCGCTCCGAAAAGCTCGGCCATTTCCTTCGAGGCGTTCCTCTCAACTAGTGGACTTACATAGATGTCTCTTTTCTCCCGCATGCGTGTTCCTTTGCAATGCTTTACTTCTTTGCCAACTTCGCTTGTCTTTCGGTCAACAACTGCTCGATTTCTTCAACATCTTCTTTGCTGAGATTCCAGTCCGAGGCTGGGGCAGTTTCTTCGATCTGTTCTGGCCGACGTGCACCTACAATCGCTGCGGTCACCTCCGGTCGTCGCATAACCCACGCTATTGCAAGCTGAGCTAATGTCCTGCCATTGCGCTCAGCAATTGGACGGAGTTTATCCACAAGCTCCAATGTCGCAGAAAACTGCGGCTCGTGAAAATCAGGATTCCTTCTGCGATGGTCATCCAAAGGCAGATTGGCAAGTCTTTCCTGACCAAATTTGCCGGTCAAAAGGCCCCTCTGCATTGGACTGTACACAATTACGCCAATACTATGCTCGGCACAATACTGAAGTAAGCCATCTTCAACTTCGCGGTGAAGCATGCTATACGGCGGCTGTAACGACGCCACCGGATAAATCTTGTGAACCCGTTCGATCTGGTCAATATTAGAATTGCACGCGCCTAAGTGCCGGACCTTGTCCTCGTCGGCGAGCCTTGCCATTTCCTCCCAGGCCTCTTCAATATCCTCATCCGGATCAGGCCAGTGAAATTGATACAGGTCAATCACTTCGACGCCGAGTCTTTTCAGGCTTGCCTCACATTCCTGGCGGATACTCTTTTTCCTGAGGCAATTGACCTTCTCGCGTTTCTCATTCCATAGCAGGCCGCATTTGGTGGCAATATACGGCTTGTCTTTTATTTGCTTAAGCGCCTTTCCTACAAGCTGCTCCGAATGCCCGCACCCATAAATCGGGGCTGTGTCAATCCAATTAATCCCTTGGTCGAGCGCGGCCAAAACAGCAGCAATCGCCTCATCATCATTTTGCGGCCCCCAGCCGAACTGCCAGGGCCCGCCCATCGCCCACGTGCCCAAGCCGACCGTAGTCAATTTCAAATCCGTATTGCCCAACTGCCTCTTCTGCATAGTTTAGCTCCCGCAACACAGTCGGTATGACTGTGCCAGTACCGTAGCATATTATGATTCGCAGCCCTTATCAATACCTTTGTGGCTTGATTCTGCTTCAACGGTAGTTGGGTAGAAGGTGATTGGTTAAATCGACACGACGTGCTACCAACCACTTATCAATCACTAATTACCATTCACCAATTTAGAGCACCCCAAGTCAGCTATGGCTATTCGTCCTTGTTGGCGGAGCGAACAAATCCCTTCAATCCCCAAGCCTCGGCGGAAGTTACATAAGTAGGCCGGAGCCTGCCGCAGCCTGCCACATGCTCCGTAGTGCTATCGCCGAGCCTATAGTGATTCCGGCCTTGGAGCAGATTATCGCCTCAGATAGTTTGCTGTTTTCCCATTGTATATCGAACAGTGAAGAAAAGATTATAGGACTTGACATGTTATTAATGGGCTTATCGGTCAGCTACAAAATATTGCCTGTTATCGGGCCAAATAGGCAACTGTTACAGGATTAAAGAATGTCAGCATCCCGCGAAAAAGCAATGACAGATGACCGGAGATAGGGAATTCATATTATATGTGGTTTGCTCCCAGCCGAATTATTACGTATATGTGTAATAGAAAGACCACATTTTGCGAAGGCTCCTCTCAAGCTGTGCAGCAGGATAAGCCGCAAAATGCGCAGACAACAAAAATCCAGGGAAGACTCACGAATCGCATCGTGAGAAAAACAGCTTTGTTGATGATGAAATCAGTTTTGCAGGTTCCCATCCTGCGAAGCTTAACAAAACTTAGAGCCAACAGACGGGAGGGCTTAAAATATATTGCTGGGGAGGTTTGTATGAGCCAGGTGGTTATGCTCCATGGGCGTGAGGTAGAGGAAATCCTCAGAACAGCAACTCAACGAAAAGTACCTGCCATCATGTCATATCTATCCAAGGACAAGTGGCACGTAGCTAAAGTAGTCCTGACCGATATTGGATTTAATAGATTAAGTGTCGAGAGTTACTACCCGGCCGAAAGTTCGCATCCTATAAATATCCGGATTAATCAGCCGGTCGGGATATCATTTAAGTATACCTATGGCAAATTCGTTTTTGATACGACAGTAGTAAGCCTTGAACCGTCTGCTGAGCTAACCAAGGGCGGGACCATAATTCTGGCATTGCCAGACAGGATTGAGGTAGTACAAAGAAGAAGCTATTTCAGGGTTAATGTTCCGGAATCCCTGAAAGTAAATGTAGTCCTTTGGCATCGTACTCACAATCGTCAAGTAAAGGACAATGTCCACGAATATTACCAGGGCAGACTGGTTGATATCTCCGCCGGTGGCGCACAGGTTGCAGTGCCGTGCCAAACCGAACCCGAAAAAGATTGCGTTGATGGAAAAAGTACGAACTTTAAGAAGGGACAATTTATAGGCCTGCGATTCACACCAATGCCTTATGAGACGCCTTTGATGTTCAATGCCCAGATTAGAACTATCCTGCCGACGGCAGACGACAAAAACTTATGTCTCGGCCTGCAAATCGTCGGCTTAGAGGCAAGCCCCGAGGGCCGGCAGATTCTCTCGCGCATTACAGAAATCGTTGAACGGTATTACAGGATAAACCAATCCGGTGCCAAACAACAGGATATGCAAAGTAAGATAATGCCGGAAAGAAGTGCTTTGGGCCAGCGCGATGGTATAACAGAATCGGCAATGAACTGACACGAATTCTCCGACATAGCCCTACAACCAACTCATGCCTTTGGATTTTATCCGTGTTCCTGCTCCGCTATTCCAACATGGGAAGTTTCCGTCAAAGTTGCCTGTCTGGCCCCTGCGTCTCCCGACGCAAGTCGGGGCAGCGGGTCAGTTGGTAGAGTCAAATAGCCTTTTTTGCGGACTATTTTATAGTACAGCCATTTAACAAGGCTACTTGCCGCAAAGCCGCAGAAGATTAGCACTAAAGCCGTTTGTATACTCCAGATAACCAGCCCAAGGAACAAAAGTGCTCTTATCAGATGTGCGAAAGGCTTCTTTCCCTTTAGATACTGATTCAGTACGTGCGGATATTGAATCCTACTGACCATCAGAACAGCAACGCCCAGAGTCAAAAAAGGTAGAATGTAAACAATAGCATTGAGCGCAGGCGTCTTTTCCTGATCGAATATTACTAAACTAATTATTACACCTGCGGCAGCTGGGCTTGGCAGGCCAACAAAACTCATATGTGCAGATTCATTCTCCGCATTTTCGACATTGAATCTGGCAAGTCTAATAGCCGCGCAACTTATGTATACAGCCGCTGCAAACCATATAAAGCGTTGCATAAAGCCTGCGTTGGCAAAACCTAAGGATTCCATCTCGTGCCCCACAACTCTGAGCATCAAAAATGCCGGTGCCACACCAAAGCTAATCATGTCACAAAGGCTGTCAAGCTGTCCCCCAAAGCTGGATGTACTCTGGCTCATTCGAGCCAGTCTACCGTCCAGCATATCCGCAAGCATCGCGAGTAGGATTGTATAGCCGGCAAGCGCGAAGCAGGAAAACTGCCCGATCTGCTGTTCCGCGCCCCTACTGGCAAAAATAATGGCTGTGAAGCCAAAGACACCATTGAGAATCGTTATTAGCGATGGCAGGACAGTGATTTTCTTTACCCGCGGTTTTCGTACCCTCCGCAACAAACGCTTTCTGTCAGATTTAGTTCTTAATCTTGTCATGGCTCATATCTCACTACGGCTGTTAGTCCGGCTTTGACCTTGTCGCCTATCTTGACCATGCACTTTATGTTTTCACTAATCGGTACGTAGAATTCCGTCCTTGAGCCGAACTTTATCATACCGAATTTTTGGCCATTGGTTAATTTCTGACCTTCTTTCGCCTCGCAGACAATTCTCCGGGCAATGGCTCCGCTTATCTGCCTAACTACAAGTCTATCGGCAGGATCGTCTACTCTAATCAACGACAGGTCGTTGGATTCATTAACCCGTCCAGAGCTGGGGTTCGCAGCATTGGTGTATCGGCCCTTTCTGTAGGTTATCTTTTCGACTCTCACATTACATGGAGCACGATTGATGTGAACGTCAAAAACACTCATGAAGATGCCCAACCGTAACGCAGCACCGCCAATAAAATTATTTTCCTCAGCGACCTCGATATCGGTTACGCGGCCATCGGCTGGTGACAACAATATGCCATCCTCCGAAGGACGCTCTCGATAGGGATCGCGGAAAAAAGACAGAATCCATATTAGCACAGCTAATAGAAGTAACTCCACAACGACAGTAACCCAAATCGGCAACAGCATAATACCTGTAAGCAGACAGATAACCATTACAAAAACAGCCAGTGCTGGATAAAGTATTACTTGTGGCCAACCGTATTTGGTTAACGGAATTCTCATATCTAGAACCAAGCATTCATTGCTACAAGCTTTACACTTTCATCTTTACATTTTAAGTTTTTTCGGTATAGACAATCAATGAAAAAACTCGAGCCCTGGTAAAAGCCCGTGTAAAATGTGCTTGAAAAGGCATATTTATTCTCTCATGAGCTTGCAACCGAACAATAAAACTTGTGGAATCAGGCCTTGACTTGGCCGGACAAACTATGTAATCTCTTGCGGCTTCGGTGTGAGCTCAACCGAACGGACATTGTGGCTGGGTAAACAACACGGCTCCTGTGCAGCGAATAGCGATTAAAATCCTTAATGAATCAGGCAAAATTTCCACGAAACGCAGAAGCCGGCAAAGCACAATAAATAGTAAAGGAGAAAGTTAGAATGACGCAAATTGAGGAAGCAAAGGCCAACGCGAGAAAAAATAGGCGCGGACTGACGAGTATATCTGCTGCCAGAGCCAAAACGGCAGGATATTTGGAACGCGGCTGGGTAATCGCGAACCACAAGCTCGTATCATTTCACGCTGCTTTTATTTCTTCGGTGCTCAGTCTTCCCGCAGCGGCGCTTGCAACCGCTGCTGCCGATCCGGATATTAATATCAAACTCCAAGTGCTGAAGTTCATGTTTCTCAGCGGAGAAACAATCGTTTCTCTGATCATTCTATATCTGTCCTGGCATATCGGTATTGCCATTCACGAGATTGGCCACTTCCTGACGGCTTTCAAGCTGACAGCCCTTAACAAGGATTCGCAGGAAAAAGCCGATGCCATCGTGCAGGGCGGCGGAAGTAAAATCGGCTGGTACATTCAGATGTTCCTGCTCATTCCCTGGGGCAAGTTTTACGGAGTCAAGAAAGAGAACGGCAACTACGCACCGGATGCGCCGTACAACCTGGCAGTGGCTGCATCGGCGCCGGTATGGAGCGGGTATCTGGCGACAATCTTTTTGCCTATCGCCGCAATCTGCATCGGTCTGGGGCTCGCTACAGGAACCCACTTCGGTGAGATTCTTATCTATATTGGTCGCTTTTTCTTGGCGCCCGGCTGCGTGGCAGCACTCGACAGGTTCCTTGCTGATCCAGGTAAGTTGAGAGAGTTCCGCGCCAGAGAAAAGATCGCGGCTGAGCAGGCAGCAAGAGCGGCGGAAGCTGTCTCGAAAGAAAGCTGGTTTGTCAAGGTTGCCGAGGTCAAACAAAAGCTCCTGACCACAAGGATGCAGGCAGTTACGCTCAAAGACGGAACCAAAGTGACAGCTCCATGGCAATTCAGAAACTGCGCTATGGGCGGACGCCATACCGAAAAAGAGTACCCCGAAAGCAATATTAGTATGCAGGAAAGCATGTTTATGCCGCTCTCGGCCAAGACATACGAAGACGCTCAGGAAATGACGGTTAAATTGCAGTATCGGCTCAAAGAAATCATAGAGTCAGCGCCGGGCGCAAAAGTCATGGGTATTGGATTGGAAGGTGGTCTGTCACCCTATATAGACAAGGAGCCACAGGACCGCGTCCCAGAGCAGAGAATGTGGCGTCTGATGAAACAGACGATACTCGACTGCGAATATGTACCCGGAGTCGACGTAGCTATTGCGCTGGACCCTGCTGCTTCTGAACTCGAGAACCTCTATCGAGAAGAGACCGGCCAGAAAGACTCCGTAGGCATGTACCGGTTCTGGCGTGACAAGAGCAAGGTCGATATGAGCCGGGACGAAATCCTCGAACTCTATAAACAGGCAATGGAAGAGGGCATACCCGTCCTGTCGATTGAAGATGGCTTTGGTGAACTTGACCACGAGGGCTGGAGGCTGTTGATGAAGGAAATGGGCGATAAAATATTCATCATCGGCGATGACCTGGTAACCACCAAGGACGAGAATATCGAAGCCTGCGCAAGAAACGGCGAAATCAACGCAACACTGATCAAGGCAAATCAGATTGGAACACTAACAGAAACCGTTCTTGCTATGCTTACGTCACTTGGCTACGGTGCGGAGTTGGTCGTTTCGCACAGGTCGAAATCTCCAAACGACCCATTCGAGGCGGAGATTTCAACGGCGATGAATTCGCTTGGCCTGAAAGCCGGCGGCGGCGCCAACACAGAGCGACTGCAAAAATATGGTCGGGTGATGGAAATTCTGGCACTGGCACGGGCAAGTCAGAGAGAGATTTCCGACAAAGAGCGAAAAGAAATCGAAGACACCGTCAAAGAGCTGGTGCGGATATTAACCGGCCGAGAAGACGTCTCGATTATGCCGGACGCCGCTGAAATTGATATTACAAGTCTGTTGCTGCGTATGCTCGCCATCGAGTCCGTAAGCGGCACCGAAGAAGCAACCAACGCGGGCATTCCTTCGGCAGCGGCAACGCTGTTCCTGGGACGAACGGGAACCATTCGTTTCAAAGGCTCAACTCCGCTCGGAACCAGTGCCGGCGTTGATGAGGCTATCCATTACGTTGACAGCATTATCGAGCCTTGCGATGCGACAAAGAAATTCCCAGAATTGTTTAAGGATGCAGGCGACGGAACATACCGCTTCAAGAAGGATGTAGAATTCGGTACCATCAAAGCAAAGAACAACGATGAATTACTTTCGCTTTGGAAAAAGTCTCGACGTTACGATGGAAAAGGCTGCATGGATGCAGTCAAGCATATCGAGACGGTGCTGGCAAAAGCCCTTAAAGGCAAACGCCTCGCATCTCTTGGTGGATTGCTTGAAACCGACAAAGAACTGCTGAGCCTCGAACTAAAAGAGGCCATCTCTGCCGGCAGAATAACAGAAAACGCTTCTGCAGATGAGAAGATTCATGCGATGCAGCGAAAAGGCGTTCTGGGTATGAACGCGATTCTGTCGGTATCGTTGGCGCTGGGTCGGGCGATCGCCGCCAGAGAGGGCAAGGAGCTCTGGCAGCTAATCCGTGAAATGAGCACAGAGACCATGGCTAAATTCGTGGCAGCCAATCCGGATGGCGAGAAGAAAGAGCTGGCGATCCTCAAGACTATGGACTTCGACAAGTTAAAGACCGAGTTCAGAAACACCGCTGACAAGGCAATCAAAGAAGGCAAAGACCTGTATAAACTGCTTAGAGAGCAGTTGCCTGTTTACCCTATATAAAAAAGCCAATTGAAAATGCGGTTCTGCGCTGGAAACCATGCGGAGCCAGAATATAAGCCGGATCGTTCTATTCATCATCTTTTTCAGCATCGGCGGTGCGTCATTGACAGCTTCGGTGCTTTGGGATGACTTGATTCAATACTACCAGAATAAACAACTACTCCGAGATAAACAACAGTGCCTGGATAAGCTTGAATCATTGAACACGGAATATGATGCACTGCTGAAGCTGTGGGAGAATGACCCCAATCTCTTCAAACGTATTGCGCCTGCAGCGATAGGCACAGAGCCGGAAGACACTAACGCCATTTATCCAAGGGCAAGAGTAAAAGAGTTGGCTGCTGCCAGAAAAGCCCTAACAGAGCAGTCAAATCAACTACTGGCCCCTGCGTCTCCCGACGCAAGTCGGGGCAGCGGGCATAAAGATTCAGCAATCCCTGACTGGCTTATTCGATGTGGTCAACCCCACCGGCGAATAGTGCTTTTTTTGGCAGGAGCCGGATTAATACTCATTTCATTCGGATGCTTTGCACAAATCGCAACAACCCAACAAAAGCGTCGCGAATCAAACGGCTGAGCCATTAAACTGACCGATACAAACGCGAGTTCCGAGCTCTATGGATTTGCTTGGCCAGGTGATGGTTCAGCGGCCTGCCAATTAACAACGTCATTGCCATAATCAGAGGGCACCATCCGTGATAACGATAAACCGCCTCCATCAGCCTCCATCGGCCAAGGATCCTCGCCCACAGGATGAGAACCATCACTATATACTACCCTATCCACTCGTATCCACTGACGTACGCCCTGACCATCTACATCCCCAGGCTTACTTAACTGAATCTTCTCGCCACCATTAGATAACTTGCCCGAACCCCACTCAAATACCAATTCACACAAAGGCTCGCCAAACCTCGCTCTATATATCTCAACATCCTTGACCAACAAAATATACTCGCCCGGCCCAACCGTAACCGCCGGCCCCGTCGGGAACAAAAACTCCAACCCGGGATCATCAGGGTCATCCGTAAACCGCCAAGGCTCACCAGCGATGGAATCATACAACAAAACAGAATCACCCGTTATGTTGAGCAACTCCACATACTCAGCATCACCCTCAATGTCCGGATGGTACATTATCTCATTGATAACCACAGGCCCTACCAACGGATACGCATTGGCATAGCCAGCAGTATTTTCGCTCATCGCTACAAAGTTATATGTACCGGTACTCTTTTGATATCTGCCAAACGCTACAGCCGTTTCCGAAGCTCCGAAATTTTCCTGCTCACTATATCCTGTCAACAGTCCATCTCGGCCTGAGTGTAGATACAAGGTCTCGCCGTTCTCACTCAACGCAAACTGCACATGACAGCCGGAATCAGCAGGATTGCCAAAGTGAACGTCCTCGTAAAAGACTATGTAGCCATTTGCAGGTATCGCTGTGCCTGATGCCATCTCGTACTTGGTAAAATCGCTGTCATCGTCACTTAAGAACCAGCCGCCAATATTTATGGTGTGGTCTGTGGTATTGTGCAGCTCTATCCAGTCAGGCTCTCCCAGGTGGGAATGCGTGAGTATCTCATTTATTACGACAGAGCCCAGGGCCGGCACCTCATCGCTGTCATCATAACCCGGTGAGCCGTCGATTGTGGCGCTGGGCCTCCAGTCGGCCTTATCACCATAGACATCGGGGTCGGTATTTACAGGGTCTTTTATGGTAAGTGAGAAGCCAAGACCATCGGTGATATCGTACCAGTTGTCTCTGTATCGGAAGTTATGAATAGACTGGCCAATAGCATCCTGCAATTCTATTCTTTCTCCGGCATTGTTGAGTGAGCCTGTGTATTGGCCTGCGATGAGACCTGAGAATGAAGGATATTTGCCTAAGAAGGCGGATTCATCTTTTACTATCAGAACAAATCCACCTGGAGCAAGTTCCATATCGCTGAAGGTAAAGTCTACACCGTTGGTGAATTTGACGAGGTTGAGGTTTATGGTTTCTGAGCCGATGTTGGTTAGTTCTATATATTCTGTTCCCTCGGCTGCGCTCGGGACAGGATTAGGATCGTTTGGTTCATTGTAGTCGCCCGGATTGTACATGATTTCGGTGATACGCAGATTCTCTGCGACAGGGCCTATGGCAAAGATGGCCTCGTTTAAGGCGCTCCACTGGCCATTGTCTAGTGTTCTTGCCTTGACATATCTGCTTTCGGAAAGTGTGAAAGGATATGTGTACTCAATAGCAGTTGGATTAAGACTGCCACCTTGGAGCCTTGGATCGGAGCCGTCTGTAGTATACCAAATAGGCGCTGAACTGTGAGTGATGTCAACAAACTGGCCTACGAGCCTTGGCATTACCAGCATATCAGAACTGGTATTTGAAGTGTTGACACCGTGAAAGGCTAGGACGTTTGTGCCGACTATCAATAGATGCTTAAAACCGGTGATATTAAATTTTTCATATTCACTGCCTGCTTCGTGATTACCTGCCGAGGCGAAACCCGGCGTGTCATTGTAAACGTTACTGCTTCGATAAACTTCCGTGCCGTTCAGATAGGCGATAAAGCCATCATCATATCTCATTTGAAGCTCTAACTTATCAAAGTCCTGACCTCCGTCATAATTAAACTCGGTTCTGGTAAAAACAGAAGTGCTTCCGCCATACATTTGACTAGACACGTCTGTGCCAATCCATGCCCCATATCCACTTCCCCTTTCATAACCAACGCCTGTTCCTGTGGAGCCGTCGGTCCAGCTCGAATCGGGCACGAATGCTATGCTTGTCCAGGTAAACCCGAGCGAATTATCAACCGGTACACGGACACGTACCGGGGCGCCTTCAGCAACCAATTCAAAGTCTATATACGATATAACATCAAGAACGGCCATAGAGATTTGGTCGGTCAAGGAAATCTGTCCACCGTGTTGCAGAGAGCCGTTTACCAGGAGAGCCGGTCCCTGGCTGGGGAAGAGACCCTCGACGGTGAACTTGTCCAGCATTATCTGATGCCGGTTGGGAATCCAACTGGTGAGAATTGAGGTATTCATCCCAGGCAGCACCTGGGACATTTGCTGCCTTAGTTCGGTGAACCGTCTTTCAATATTGGCAGGTGTCAATGCTCCGTCGTAGAAGAAGTGTTTCTGAATTCGGTCAGCAAAGAGAATTCGAAATTCGGAATTGGCTTTTAGCGATCTGTAAAGCCGGGCGAGCGGTGACCCTAGGCCGTTGAGTCCTCCTGGGCTCCAGCTCGGGAAATCATCAAAACCGAAACTGTTGAGGTATTGGGTTTCCATAGTTCCTTCCATGTCCCAGCAGTGAAAGCGAAACTTGCCCTGCGGCGTACGTTCCCGTGAAACGGTCCAGTTGTTGTTTGGCCAGTCCCAGTTGGCAGAATACAACTGTATGATGAGGTAGTCGATAAAATCCACAATATCGATCATTTGGCCGGCCTGTTCATAATTGGCAGTAATTGACAGGTCATTGTATCGGAAGAAATCAATCGTGGCATTCCACGCCTTGCTGTCGCCGTTACGGACCTTTAGCTGTGTAATCACATCCCAATCGGTATCTACGTCGTAATAGTCCCTGAAAAAATCATGGTCCAATCGTTCACATGGATTGTAAAAGGACTTGTGTTGGCCGTTGAGGAACAAGTTTGCTACCGTGCCGATCACAGCGACGCCTCCCATATCCTTGTGCAGACGTCTGAGCATTTCATCTTTTATGAAGGGGTTATGCACATCGTTATGCCCGCCTCGGAGTGAGATGGCTTTGAAGCTGTCGGTGTCAGCAAGTGGAAAGAACGGATAATCGAGTTTGTCATCACCATATGTGTTGCGGAAGAAAAGCTTAAAGCTGAACTTGTCATAGTTGTAATCCCAGTTGTCACCCCGGGTATACCTTGGGCGATGATAATTACTCCCTGCAACCCGAATACCACAGTCAATCTGCGTGTTAGTGCCGGCCTGTGAATCGAGGATTTCGAAGGAAACAGGACGTTCGTATGCTCTTCCTCGATTTATAGGATTGTTGTAGCTGCCCGGGCCATCCGACTGCCATACTCCACCGCTATAATGACCGCCGACGATGGCCATAATGCCATCAGGCTCATAGAAGGTTTTACCTTCATCGCCGACAAGAGATATTAGCGGCATCGTCTTAATAGTATCACTGGCATTGAATATGTACGTATGGGTGTCAACATTTGAGGGTTTCCAGCCGGTCTTCAAAGCTATCGCCCGCAGGCAGGTGGTCTTCGTAATTGGAATTTGTTCAGTATAAACGTAGCCGTTCAGTAATCGACCTGACATGTCACCCGGCTCACTGCCATCGAGCGTATAATGTATCGTAGCTCCTTCAGTTTCAGTAGTGAACTTGACAGAGAATGGCGTATCATAAAAGCCGCGGTCATGACTGAATCTTACATCTTCAACAACACCGAAATAAGCATCGTTGTTCTCTTGGCCAGGCGTAGGATAACCAAAGAAACGCAGATTACCACTTGCATCGGGGTAACGGCCATAAGAGATATCAACGGTTTGTTGACCAAAAGAGATGCTATCAATCACAGTATTGGCATCGGTGTTAAAAAGACCAAGCTCTTCGCCTGCCGCGTTAAGGTTAAAGTTCGCATGTAAACCTGTATCCTGTGTGTCACCATCAGCCCAAATTACAAGATATCCGCCAGCAGGGATCGTTGTTACGGACGGATTATCATTGGGAATTTGCCATTTTGCCGGCTCAGCCAAATCATCGGTCAAATACATGCCTCCAATATCAATAGCTACTCTGCCGGCATTATAGATTTCAATCCAGTCATCATATTCATCTTGCGGGTCCGCATATGTGCTGTTATTGGAAGCCATAAATTCGTTGATGACCAATGGGAAGTTTGACTGACGCCAGTCCTCTGCCAACAGGGCAAAATCAATCATTCCTACTTCTTCGTCATTGTTGAGGTCGGCAAGGCTTGCTGGATGGCTAAGCCACTGTTGAGCTAAAACCTGTATATCTTCAAAATCAACCTTGCGATCAAAATTGAGATCGCCGAGAGGATAATCCTTTACAAAGGCCGGCTCTGCCCAAAAAACGAGCACAACAAGGAATACTAAGGACTTTCTCATCGGTCTACGTTCCTTTCTGTGTTATTCACACCGAGGCTTGATTTAATCATGAAGATTCAAAACAAAGCGGTCTATATGTCCTCCTATGAGGTATCGGCCAGAAATGCCCCATTTGTATGAATCGTTTATGTATTTTAACATATATTCGCGTCAAATATCAAAACTTTTTGGCTTTTACAACAATCCCATAATAGACGCAGATAATGAACCTTTGCTATATCAGTTATGATCTAATAATGAAACCATAACAAACAACACCATTCATTTAAATATATGGTATAAATACAACTAACACATTGTTTATTTTAACAACATTTTTTATTTCTATCATTTTCGCCTCCGCCAATTGATATCCTTAATCATGTATAATTCCAATTGTGATTAAAATTTGCGCTTATGTCATTTCGACCGACCCCGCTTCGCCAAAGCTACGCGGTGGCGAGAGGACCACAAAGTGGCCTGTAGTGGAGAAATCTGTTAAAATAGATTTCTCGACACGCCTACGGCTCGCTCGAAATGACACGAATAATCTCATTAATTATCCTCAATTTGTATAGGCTGATCCAGAGCTGAAATCATAGGCATACTTTTACCCACCTTCGCAGAAAGCCACGGGTTCTATCCGTAGACGCCGTCATCCATAGCCGGACTTTGGCGTCGGGCGATGAATGCGAGCGAGTATCCGCCATAGCTTTAGCGTAGGCGGGTGTGCTTCGGCGGGTTACGCCGAAGATGTTCATCCTTCGTAGTAGTTCTACTACGGAGAATGGAGAGGTGCAACGGGCTATGCTACTCTGCAAAGTAGCTTGCTACGTAGCACGAGTGCCCGTGGGGCTCCACATTTCAACGGGTTACGGCCTATGTCAGTCAGAGCTTCAATTTTTCTACACCCCTGTTCCACGTGAAACACACTCGACCTGACAAATTCATATTTAACTATTACCTTTTACATTTCTACACAAATGTATAGCAGAAAGACGATCTTCAGCAGTCTGACTCATACGGTTACTCTTTGTAATCAACATCGAAACTCCTAAATTTTCTACTCCATAACCTGTTTTACCATGTATCTCTCTGACTCTTTCTGTCTTTGTATATTGAATCAGAGCTAATCCTACTACAAATATTGTCGCACTTTCAGCTCTGATTACACGCATGACTGCCGCAAAATTATTTCTCTTTCATTGAAAATTATTTTGCTTGTATTTGCCCGGCGTGTAGCTGGTTGATTATACCAATTGTGATTAAAATTTGCGCTTATGTCATTTCGAACGACCCCGCTTCGCCAAAGATATGCAGCGGCGAGAGGGCCACAAAGTGGCCCATAGTGGAGAAATCTGTTAAAATAGATTTCTCGACTCGCCCTTCGACTTCGCTAAGGGCAGGCTCTTTGGGATCGCTCGAAATGACACGAATAAGGGCATTAATTATTCTCAATTGGTATAGTTTTCACATCTCACAATGTGTCACGTGAAACATTCTTTTCAAAAAACGGTTTTTTCAGTTTTCTTTTTTGCAGAATTTCTCACTGTAATTCCGAAATACTATTTGTGTCAAAACACATTTTTTGCCAATAATACACACTGTTCGTTCTTGTCCAGATAACTTTACAACATAGGAGGTTTATCATGAAAAGGGAGAAAGCAAAGCATCTCGGCAGGGGGCTTGAGTCTCTTATAAGTCCTATAATATCTAATATATCTGAAGATAAATCTGCACTTGACTTCCAATTAGATTCACCTAACTTCCCGCCAGACAAGGAGTTACACGATTCTCTGCAAGATATATCTATTGATGCAGTATCACCAAATCCATACCAGACACGCACCGTGTGGAATGAGAAAGATCTGGCAGATTTGGCAGAATCTATAAAAGCAAATGGCGTAATTCAGCCAATTGTTGTGCGCCGCAGCAGAACTGGATACGAGCTGATAGCTGGTGAACGTAGATTCAGAGCTGCCAAGCTCACCGGATTGGTAAAGATACCAGCGCTCGTCCGCGAAGCAACCGATGAGCAATTATTCGAGTGGGCCCTAATCGAAAATATTCACCGGGCACAACTAAATCCTCTCGAACGTGCACGTGCCTATCAGCTTTATATAAGCACGTTTTCACTAACTCAAGTCGAAGCGGCTGAAAGGCTTGGAGAGGACCGCTCTGTTATCGCTAACTATTTGAGAATACTTGATTTACCGGCGGAAATCAAGCAGATGATCACTAATGAACAGCTAACCATGGGCCATGCCAGAGCAATCCTTGCTCTGCCAACTGACGAAATGAGGCGAAAACTGGCAAATAGAGCGATGGCAGGCCGGCTGAGTGTTCGAGAGGTTGAAAGGCTGGTTCGCAGATACCTGACAACTACCGGCCAGACGATAAAAGCCTCTCGCACAAAACCTGCCCATATCCTTGATTTGGAAGATAAGCTCAGTAAACAGCTCGGCACAAGAGTAAACATCGAGACTCGAAAGAATGGCCAAAAAGGAAAAATTGTCATTGAATTCAATTCGCTGGACGAATTTGATACAATTACAGAAAGGCTTGGACTGAAATACGCAGAAGAACTGTAAATCGCTAATCTGTGATGAATTATTTAAGTAGTTTGTTAAGATTAAACGTAACATTTGTTGTGTATAATATGTATATGATGTTGAACGGTCAGCGGTCGAATCCGTCTATTTTTTGTTCTGACTTATTTTTGGAGGTACTGCCATGAAAAGCTTGGCTATCGTTATATGCGTGTTAATTAGCGCATCGCTCGGTTTGCTTGTCGCCTCAGCTCAAACAACTGAACGAATTACCGGTCGTATAACAGGACCGAACGAACCGAACGCTGAAAATGCCTACGAACAGGGCACGGCTCGGCGGGCACGTAGAACTGTCGAAAGAAGAAATGTTGAGGCAGAAGTAGAAGAAATACTCGCTGATCCGAATACAATAATTGCCAATATTAAAGAATTTGAAGGCATCGAAGATGAACTGAATCAATTGGACGACGATAGCAGTGAAGAAGAGCGTTCATGGCTGCAAGATAGAATTGACAACAGAGTACAACTTGCAAGAGATGTGCAGAGACAGATTCAGGCGGAGCTGATGTTGCTGCGGAGATTGGCCAATGAGGAAGGAGCGAAAAAGACTGTAGCTGCGATAGATGGTCTGCTGCGGAATCGGCACCGCAGAATGGAGCATATCACCGCCAGGATCGAGGAAGAAAGGCGACAGGAGCGACAACAGCCGCAGGATCAACGATATGATTCGAGACGCAGACAACCCCGTATGAGAGGTCGCCAGCCAAGGGATGCTGGACAAAACGGCTATATGGATCAAGAAGACGCATCCAGGTCACGCCGGCGACGGTAAGAAGCTCCTTGTTGCATATTTTTTTAGGAGGGAAACGATGACAGGGAGGGAACGCATACCCTTATGGTCGACAGTAGCAGTTATTCTGTTGCCGATATGGCTTTGCACATCTATCGGGCGAACTATCCACGTCGATGCCAACGGCACGGGTGATTATTCCACCGTCCAGTTCGCTATTGACGACTCTAACGATGGCGATACAATAATTGCCTCCGAAGGTATATACCATGAAAACCTCAACTTTACTGGCAAGAACATTATCGTCCGAAGTAGAGATCCTACCGACAGCACAGTAGTCGAGGCCACGATTATCGATGAGGATGATGGGGGACCTCCTGCTACAGTTACGTTCCTAGGCACCGAAGGGCCAGATTGCCTTCTGTCTGGCTTTAACATAAATGGCTATATTAATGGCTTCGACCTCTACGCCGAGACCATGCGCCTTACTCACACCCACGCTACGATCAGTCATTGTCGTTTCTTTGACAACCGAGGCAATTGCAGCACGAGCATCCAGTGGTGCGATGGTGTTATCTCCAACTGTTTATTTGCGGATAATAACCGATGGCATTGTGGTTTTGATCAATCGCTGGACGGCTGCCACGGTCTTGTTGTCAATTGTACTTTCGCAAACAATCGCGGGGCCATTTATGTCTGGCCCGATCACAAAACTACAATTAGAAACTGCATCTTCTACAAGAATCAAATAGGTCCGCTTGAATCCACTGCCCAGTTCCATGTATCCTACAGCATCTTCTATGGGACTGATCACTCTCCTGATAGTCCATTTTTTGGCACTGGCAATATTTTTATCGATCCGTGCTTTGTGAATCTCAGGACTCTTCCACAATGGCCTACAAATCCTGACTATCACCTCAAATCACAGGCGGGCCGATGGGACCCAGAAACACAAAGCTGGGTAAAAGATGATGTCACCAGCCCGTGTATTGATGCAGGAGACCCAGCAAGTCCCATCGGAAATGAGCCGTTCCCGAATGGCGGTAGAATCAATATGGGTGCCTACGGCGGAACAGCCGAGGCGAGCAAATCCTACTTCGGCGATTCTGTCTGTGAGACCATTATAGCTGGCGACATCAATGGCGACTGCAAAGTAAATTTCGCGGACTTCAAGATAATGGCACTTCACTGGCTCAACGATTACATACCTTAAAAATAGCAGATATATAGACCTCCCAATGGGGTTTTGCTGGATGCTGCTTTGCGTTATAATCCGGCCTTGTTTTTACAAAGGCAAATTATGGCTAAGCAACTCAGTGGAAAAATAGCTATTGTAACCGGAGCCAGCAGGGGAATCGGAAGAGCGATAAGTCTGGCGCTGGCAAAAGAAGATGCAACAGTCGTACTTGCTGCACGCAATGAGATGAAACTTAAAGAAACCGCTGAACTTATCCAAAAAGCTGGCGGGAAAGCTGAAATCATCGTTACCGAACTTGCCGAAGAAGATTCCATCAAAAACCTCATCGCAATGGTGACAGAGAAATTCGACGCGCTCGACATCCTTGTAAACAACGCAGGTGTCACTCACTCTGCTCCGTTCGAGAAGACCAAAACTGCTGACTGGGACAGATGTTTTGCAGTCAATTCCCGCGGTCCGTTTATTCTTTGCAGAGAGGCCCTGCCGCTACTGAAAAAAGCTGAGCGCGGCTATATAATCAATATTGCCTCAGTAGTGGGGATTAAGGGCTATCCGCTACAAAGCGCATATACCGCATCAAAGCATGCAATTCGCGGAATGACGATGTCACTGGCAGAAGAACTAAAAGGCTCGAATATTCGCGTGCATTTGTTGTGCCCCGGCGGAGTAGATACAGACCTTATAGACCAGGTGAGGCCGGACATAAAGAAAGAAGATTTAATGCAGCCCGAAGAAATCGCTGAGTTAGTCGTCTATCTCGTTACGCACGGGGGCAATGCTGTCATCGATGAGCTGCATATTCGCAGGGCTAGTTCGGGTCCGTGGTTCTACTGATCTTTAGCGGGTGCAAAGAGAAATATTATGAGAGCTGTTGTGCAAAGAGTTTTGCAGGCGGAAGTCAAAATCGGCGATAAATCGATCGGTCGGATTAACAAAGGCCTGCTGATATATTTAAGCGTCGGTAAAGACGATACACTAACGGACGCTGGATTCATTGCGGATAAAATCGTGAATCTGCGTATATTTGCCGATGAGGCCGGCAAGATGAATCGCAGCGTTCTTGACATCGGGGGCGATATTTTATTGGTGAGTAATTTCACGCTTCACGGCGACTGCCGCAAGGGACGTAGGCCGAGTTTTGATGCCGCTCCTAAGGAGTTAGCGCAGCAGCTTTATGACAAGGTTGGTGATTTGATTTCCGCCCAAGGGATCGCCATCGAGAAGGGGGCCTTCGGTGAATACATGCACGTCGGCAGTATCAACGACGGCCCCGTCAATTTCCTTCTCGACAGCAAACACGAGTTTTAGGCAACAGACTCACAGTACCACAAGTGGGGTCAAATAAATTTCTTACCGTCTGGGCCTCTGGTTTTTCTTAAAAAAACTGCTCCGAACGTTAAAAGCAGCACCGTCGCGGGTTCCGGCACAAAAACCGTAGTTACAGGCTCGCTGTGCCTTTGAGTTCTGCCAATTCCTCCGCCTCCGCTGAATCCATGCCTGCTATAATCTGCAGCAGCGGCGAGCATACTATCTCCGCTTGAACCGCCGCCTCCACCACTGCCGGCAGGGACATATTTTTTCTTAACTAAGACTCGCTCCTCGATAGGCTCAAAGACCGCGACAATGACTTTTGAGCCATTAAGATATACAGTCGTGCGTCCTGATGTCGGATCGCCAACATCACCCAACCAATAGGCAAATTGATAGCCGGGCTGTGGAACGGCGGTCAAAAGTACCTGGGAATTCGTCGTAAAGTGGTGTAGTCCGACAGTTGGTGTTATCTGACCACCTCGAACAGGACTTCGCTCAAGAAGAAGCTCTACATTTTTCGATTGAGTATATGCAGTCTGTGAAATACCCAAAACAGCAATAAGTATAAATATCAAACTCAATCGTTTAACAAATATGGAAATGTCAAGCCTCATAGCCTTTTCATCAACCTCCCCCATTACGCATGACAAAGAACATTATAGATTTTTGTCTATGCTTTTAATTTAGAATGCAATTCGGCTTGTATAATCAAAAGATGCGATCTGAAAAACCCCCAATCCAAATCTTAAAACCCCCATTTCGAATCACGACCATAGCATATACTATCCGTAGGTAAAAGTCAAGGACTTTGGGCGGTGACATCTTAGAAAACGCCGCATGTTTTAGATTTTTGCTGCTTAAAGTCAAAAAGCAAGATGATTTTAGGACGCATGCCAAATCGCAGCAGCAATTTGCCGCGATTTTTTTGGTTTTTTTCGGCACAAAATTGTGGTCATTAACAAGCGTTGCAGACCCGGTGCGCATCTGGTATTATTAACAGCCAGGCTCAACAAATATGTGATTCAACAATGAATGGATAACCGTAGTGAAAAACAAAAGATCCAATCAAGCCATAACCCTCAGCCGACGCGAATTTCTGAAAGGTTCGACTGCCACAGCAGCGATTTTTGCCTTTCCTACTGTCGTACCGTCTTCGGTCTTTGGCACCGAGGCTCCAAGTGAGCGGATCACAATCGGCTGCATCGGCTTAGGATCAATGGGCACCATCAACACCAGAGCATTCCTGTCCAAATCTGGTGTGCAGGTTTTAGCTCTCTGCGATGTCAATAAGGGAAGCGGCCGTTATAGGGAGCCGGGGGATTTCTATGGTCGAGAGCCGGCCCGGGAAATAGTCAACTCCTATTACGCCAGCCTTAGTAGTTCCGGCCAATACAAAGGCTGCGATGCCTATAACGATTTCCGCGACCTATTGGCACGCGATGATATTGACGCAGTTGTGGTTAGCACTCCAGACCATTGGCACGTACTGATATCAATCGCAGCGGTAAGAGCCGGCAAAGATGTGTACTGCGAAAAGCCTCTTACGCTGACCATCGCTGAAGGCCGGGCCCTTGTTAACGAAGTCAAACGTTATGAACGTGTTCTGCAGACCGGTTCTCAGCAGCGGTCCTCGGACGGATTCCGCTTTGCTTGTGAACTTGTTCGCAACGGTAGGATTGGCAAAGTGCATACCGTAAATGTTGAGATTCCTGCCAACAACAAAACGTGCGGTCCTACCTGGACGCCGGAGTCTGTTCCGGAAGGTTTCGATTATGATTTCTGGCTGGGGCCGGCCCCCTGGGCACCATATACAACACAAAGATGTCACTATCAATTCCGTTTTAACCTTGATTATGGCGGCGGACAGGTGACAAATTGGGGTGCGCATCATCTCGATATCGCCCAATGGGGCCTTGGAATGGACAACTCCGGACCGGTTGAGATTGAAGGTTCGGGCGAATTTTCCACCACGGGACTATTCACTACAGCCACGAAGGTGTATTTCGAGGCGACATACGCCAATGGCGTGAAGCTGATCTGCAAAACAGGAGACCCTGTTCTCGACTCTAAGGGAGTTGACACATTTGAAGGAATCGACAAATTTGAAGGAACCGACGGCTGGGTGCTGGTGAGACGCAGCGGCCTGCTTACGTATCCTGAATCGCTTAAGCAGGAAGTCATTGGCCCCGATGAAATCCATCTGTACAAAAGCAAAGACCACCAGCAGAACTTTCTCGACTGTGTTAAGAGCCGACAAAGTCCCGTTACCCCTGTTGAGGTCGGACATCGTTCCGCTGCTGTCTGTCATCTGGGCAATATCGCAATGCTGCTGAGCAGGAAGCTGCGATGGGACCCCGATAAGGAACGCTTCATCGGCGATGATGAAGCTAACCGCATGCTCTCAAGACCGATGCGTTCGCCCTGGCATTTGTAGCGAAAGTGGATATTTGGTTATAACCCCCAAATAAACCCGTCCTGAGCCGGGTCGAAGGATTTGGGGGCTAAACACGGAATATCAACAACGGATGGCATATTCTCATTTGGTGTTTGATCTACACGTATTGAAGGAGATGTAGGAAGATGGGAATAAAACTGGCGGTTGTCGGTGCGGGCGGAAGAATGGGGAAACGCATCATTGCGCTCGCCGTAGAGTCCGGCGAATTTGATATAACTACGACGATAGAACGCAAAGACCATCCGGACATTGGTAAAGATGCCGGCCTCGTCGCCGCGACAGGTGCGCTTAACGTAAAACTCAGTGACAGTTTTATGGGTAGCGCCGATGTAGCGATTGACTTTTCGCTGCCGGAGGCTGCGGATAAGACCGTCGAATACTGCACGGAGAATAAAGTTGCTCTTGTTTTGGGCACTACGGGCCTTAGTGATAAACAGAGGGAAAAAATCAAAGCCGTCTCACAGAAAATCCCTCTTCTTTACGGCACCAACATGAGCGTTGGAATGAATGTTCTATTCAATCTTGTCGGCAAGGTCGCGACGCTGCTCGGCGAAGATTATGATGTTGAAATAATTGAGCAGCATCACCGATTCAAAAAAGATGCACCGAGCGGAAGCGCAAAGACCTTAGCTGAAAATATCTGCAAGGCAACGGGGCGGGACTTTCCGCAGGCGCTAATCCACGGCAGAAGCGGCAAAGAGGCGATGAGGCAAAAAGGTACGATCGGTGTGCATGCCGTAAGAGCCGGTGACATAACCGGCGTTCATTCGGTTATTTTCAGCACACTTGGCGAGACGGTCTCGCTTAATCACATCGCTCATAGCAGGGACACCTTTGCCCGAGGAGCGCTTCGCGCTGCGAAATGGCTCGTTGGCAAAAACCCTGGCCTTTACTCGATGGTTGACGTATTAGGCATCGAGTAATTTACAACATTTACACCTTCATTTGTGCGACGATTTGGCGGGTTTGAGGTGATTGGCTGGTGTGAGCAGCTTTAAAAGATGATACAACATCGGCGTTGTGCTTCTTGAAAAGTTCGTTGCCCACAACAACTTCGCGAAGTGCCTGCGATTTAACTTTCGCGTCCTTTAAGAACCGCACCGCTCTTGTGCCGTAGACGCCGCCAAGTATCGCGCAGATGCCGATGCCCAGCTCCATCGCAGAATCCGCAACCTGCCAGGCGTCGGGCCGCTCGGCTGATTCAGCTAAAGCGCCTTGTGCAAGTCGCCAGTTTGCCTGAGCAAGAATGTCCTCAACCGTCTCAGCTTCAGGAAATTCCTTCGGTAGGCCGCAGTAAGAGACAAACGCTCTACTCTGCAGCTCGGATAACTGCGTCAGCGCCTTTAGCTTTTCCGAGGTCTGCTCAGCTTTTGCACTCTCGGCTGCAACAAGCGTAGTGCGACTGTGCAGCCAGGCGTTTTGTTTTTGCTGTTCGACCGGCGCAAAACGAAGACTTTCACAACCCGCCAACAAAATGCCAAGCCCTAATATAGTCAGTGACATTTTCTTCATAATTTCTCTCTTTCACGCTTCGGTAGCCTAAACCGGCGGTAAAACCGCCGGCTAAATATTAAAACTTATTTAGCACCACGTTATACGTGGGGTCACTCATTGTAAGGTATCTGACCTTCTAACGCTCGCAGGCGATAGTCGTAAGAGATGCTTTTGGCTGATAATAATTCGAGCCTTTGCTCAAAGCGCTTCTGACACTGAAGCAGCATAGCGACATCACGCTGCACAATATCGAGCTGACGCTGCAGATTGAGCCAACTGCCAACAATCAAACAGGCCAAAAAGATCAACTGTACAACCATCGAAAGATTTATCCTGCGGTCGAAATGCCATGATTTTAATTGTGCGTCGGACATTGGTTTATTTCCATTTTGAGGGTTATAACCCCCAAATAAATTTGGGTGCTAAACAGCTACTACGGTTTGGCGTAGAAGACGTTTCTGTCGCCCACTCTGCTCATCACGGCGAATGTGCCGGCGGATAGCGTTCCCTCATCCAAAAACGATTCAGCGAGATTCACCGCCTCCATTTGCTGACCAAACTCAATGGGAAACGAGCCTGTATCGCCAACCACTACCGCTCGGACATTGTAAACGTTATAAGCAACGTGGCTTTTTATTTTCACAGCCCAGGCCGGCGTTCGCGCTCCGGGCGATGTGACAACCGCAGTCTCGGTCCGACTCTCAGCTCCTTCACGTGCAAGCCGTTCCAAAACCTGCTGACTATCTTGAACAGTCATAGTCTTTGCCTCACAATTCTCAAATTCGTGCACTGCTGTTGAAAATCCATCTGCACACGCTCAATCCAGCTTTTGCTTCGATTGTCGCCACGGCAGCCGAGAAGGTCACTGCCTTCAGGACTTGTCGTTACGATGTCACCGACCTGATTGTGCAGTGTAAGGATCGGCGTTCGCAGATCAACTGTATCGATAGTGTGCGCAGAAGTTGCCGCCATCTGACGCACATACTGATAAAGAGCCGTTGAATCGTCCACCTCATCCGGCTCGCCGAGCGCCTCATCAGCAGAGCCTGCGAAGATGCTTTGGCCGGTGACCTTGCGGAACTTGAACTGACGTGGCAGCGTGACCAAGTGCTCGATGACAGGAGCCGATGAATCAACGGGTCCATCTGCAACGGCGCAGCTCAACCGCTCATCGCTGATCACCGACACTGTTATTCGGAACCGCAGCACTTTTTTCAGCGCCGCGACCCACGTATCGACATCGAGCTGGTCACTGCTGAGCCATATTCCGCACTCATCGAGCAGATTGTTGAACGCGTAAAGATATTGCCACCAGTGGACGCCGTCGTAAGAGATCTGCAGAAAATAGCCGAGCGATTTTCCCTGCTTGTCTGTGCTCAGTGCCGGCCAGAAGCGTCGGCGTTTGCGGGCGAAATTGCTCGTAGAGAATATCTTTGAAAAATCGAATGTTTGTCCCTGATTGAACGGCGAACCGGTATAGTCACCCGCTTCGTTGAGACACCATTTGCGATATACATCTTTAACCTTGTAGAACTCCGGATTGGTCGAGGGCGAAAACTTGTAGTAATCGGTATCTTCGAGCGCAGGGTCCCAGGCCTTTATTAGTTCAAACGATGCCTCGTAAACCTTGAAGTCGCCCTGGCCGATGTACCGATGCGTAACAGGATAAAAACTCTTTCTGCTGCGAAGGTTGGCGATGTTCGTTTTTGAGACGCTGAGTTTTTCGCCGGCCTTTTGATAATTAAGCTCGACCCTTCTGCCTGTGCCATCCTGATAGAATACTATCGCCTGAGCTGGGCCGGTCGGCGAAGACCGAGGTACGAATTTGAATTTCAGGCCTGTCCTCTCACAGCAGCGATGCAACGCCTCTAAGAGATTCAGGCCGGTGACATCAAGATCGCGAAGCACATGATTATTCGTCAGCGCTTTTAATTGTTCGATTCCGGGCCTTTGCAGTTGACCGAGCGGCAGATATTCCAACAGTAGATAGTCAATCGCCTCTGCGCAACTGAAGAACTTGCTCTGGGTCCGCTCGGCGCTAAATGTCGTATAGGTTTTACCGGCCACTTCCACTGGCGTGTCACCAGCATTAGGCTCGCCGTCAGAATTGAAAATCGTAGCAAGGCCCGTTAGAAAAACCGTCGAACCATCGGAGTTTTTGATTCGCCTGCCATATACAGTGATGCGCTTGAAGTTAGCGCTAAAGTCTCTTGTGACAATTTCTACCTTCGCGCCGTTTTGGTTTACATCTTTCTCGATGCCTTCTATATTCCCAACGAATACAGGAATACTAAAAGTTGCAACGCCAGGCGGCACACCATTGTAGTACTGTCGGATGCAGATGGATTTTCCCATCGCAAATCGAGATTCGATTTGCTCGGCTGGTATTACACTAGCGCCCTGCTGTGCGGCAGGATTGTAGGTTAGCTTTGCCCAGCTGAACTCCGGCCAACCGGCTCGTACAATCTGCTGTACTTCAAGGTCGGGACATAGAATCCCATCGAGCAAAACTGAAACAGTCGCCGCCGGAATCGCCAATTGCGTCTGAACAGATTGGGAAAATTCAATTGCGTTCGACATGGTCACCTAACTATATTTAGCCCCGCGTTATGCGGAATTGTAACCCCCAGTGAAACTGGGTACGTGTTTAGCCAGTGATAAAACCATCCCCATCCCGATAAACCCACTCGGGATGAGGCTGCCACCCAAAAAGAATTGCCTCTGAAAGTGTGGCAGCCTCAAGCGTAGCTTGGGGATGGGCTTTTATGCCACATCTGGCTAAACACGCACGAACCTGGGGGCTAAACAGTTTGTACCGCAACAATATCTACTCCATCAGGGACATTGGTGCAGGATTGAATTTTCAAAATCACCAGAGAGTTATCCTGCGCGCCTGCGGTGTCCTCGGCGCGAATGGCAAAAAGATTCGTAACCTGGCTGGAAGCATAGCATTGATAACTGTAAAATCTTCTGCCCTTATAGGTGATTGTAGTTAGCGGATTTTCGTAGTCGATTTGTCCGGTTCCATTGTCACCATAAATCTTAAAGCGTATTGGCTGTGATTTCTGTTCGAGCACACAATAAAACCAGACAAGCTGCACCTTGTCACCATCCACGTGCCTCGCTGTCCATGCGAAGATTTTGTTAGGCTGTGGTGGCGCCAGTTCGCCGTCGGAATCTATCTTAACCTTAGCTGCTGCGAATAATGTACGCTCCTGCTGGCCGCAGATGTTGTAGTTGCGAACCAGATAGAAGTAAGTCGAGTCACTCTCGTGCGGCAAATAATTAGGTGGCGAAACCGTTTGCACATTTTGATCGGCGACGAGCAGTATGTTCGCTAAATCAATCATCTCCATATCGGCAGCGCGAAAAAGTGCGCAGCAGCCGGCTCGCCTCATCCAGAACCAGCCTAACGACAACGCCGTCCCGAATTTGAAGGCATCGGTTGTCATGCCGGCAAACAATGCGTCTTTTTGCCAGAGCATTTCCATTAGCCCGGTGTCCTTGTAATTTCCGATTCGGCGTCTGTCGGGGTGTGAGTAAGAATGACGTTCTGGCCGTCGTCATCGTAATAGTCGATTGCGCCGGTGACTTTGTTTTGGACGGCCTTATTTACAAGAATCTTGTCTGTAGTTAGCTCTGCATTTGCCATCCAGAAAATCTGGCCGCTTCCAATCAGACTGTCACTATCAGCAGGATTCGTTCCCGCCTGCAAAAAGACCTGCACTGTGTAGCGTCCTGCCGGAACGTTCGTATCGAAGCTGCCGACATATCTGTCGCCGTCTTTGTCTGTAAGGGCAATATCGTAATCGTCGGCATTGTGTCCATCAGTGCCCCAATCTTCAAAGACCTGACCTGCTACATACCAGACCTTACCTACACCATTGCGAATAATAGCGTAAAGCGTATTGCCTGAGTCGTAATCTACGTGAATTTCATTAGCCATTGTGGTTTCCTTATGTGTCCTTTGTGTTCCAGGTTTCGGTCCAGCCGCTGGCAAGTACATTCCATGTCGAGGTCGCGGCATCGTACGACCAGTGTGTGCCCTGCAGATAGTTGCCATTTACAACGCATTTGCTTGACGTTGGAGAATCCCATCTGACACACGAACCGCTGCCGTGAGTGCAGCCGGCGATGTGATTGTTTACTACGTGCATATTGTCGACGGTGCCGGAAATTCCAACACCCTTCCAGCCGAAGTTGTTGACCTGATTGCCATCAAAACGAATGTTCGTAAGCGTACCGGAAAACGAAAAACCCGTAAGAGTATTGCCGGCACTGAGACTGCATTTGAAGCTGTTATTGGCGAGCGTAACGTTCTTGTTGGAATTCATGAGTCGGCCGCCGAAGTAGCGGGTATTGATGCTGTTGCCGGTAAAAACAACATCCTCAGCATAAGTTGCACAGAGAGCATAGCTGGCGTCGTCAAGTGTAAAGATTACCTGGTTGTTTGCCACGGTCACAGACTTGTGATAGTCACTGGAGTTACCCTGGATGCTTATTCCGAAGTCACCAAAATTACGCACCGTATTAGCGTTTATGGCCACGTTTATACAGGGGTCCTTGCCCGAATGCACCGAAACCTGGATGCCGTCAACATCACAGTTCTCGATGGTATTGCCAACAACGGCAATATCGCGTGAGCCATCTTGAATCTCGATGCCGTTTGAAGCACCATAGCTTTTACCACCTTTGCCAGCGTCGGAAACCATGTTGCCATAACAACTGCAATGATATGTTTCTTCATTTATCGCTATACAATCGTCGCCGGGATTATGCACACGGTTGTTCGCAATAACCACATAAGAGCAGAATTCTGTTCTGATACTGGTCGTCCAGCCGTTGACGACGATCAGGTTTTCAATAACCAGATTCTCAACGGTATTAAATCCGACGGTCCAGATCGAATCTGCGCCTGAGCCTCTGTTGGCTTTGTCACCGTCTATATACATGTCTCTGATGGTTATATTCTCGTTGCCTGTAGCGTGTCGTGAACCTGGTGTATAATCGCAGTTGTTGGTGATCATAGTTTTATCGCCGACGCTGGTGGCAAATGTTAGCTTTGTATTTGGCCCCGCTCCGGTGAAAATAGTATGCGACGGAATCTCAATAGTATCGGTGAGCGTAAAACCACCTTCGGTCAGAAAGACTTTGCCGCCGCCCGCGTTTGCAGCCTGCGTCAGCGCTGCGTTTATTTGGACATCGTCTGCGGTGCCGTCACAGACGTAGTTGGCTCTTTGTTTCTGCTGAGTGCTCGCCTCGGAAGATGCAACAACAAGCGTTGCGGTTCCGCCGGTCTTCTGCTCGGCGGCAGTGGTTTTACCTGTTATCAACATATCTGCAATCCTTATTTAGCCCCGCAATTTATTGCGGGGTTGTAACCCCCAGTAAAACTGGGGGCTAAATGTTACGTTTCCTGCGTCCATGTTCCGTTCTTGGCAATTGTCACCCAGTCGCCGTTTTCGTCCGCAACCAGGCGCAAACACGCACCAATCGTAGCGGCGTACTTGTATTTATCAGCGGTCTGGCCGCTGTCATCTCTTATCGCTGCAGCACCAGGATCAACATGCAGTTCCTGTGCTGCCTGTACCGCAAAGGTAAATTGCGTTCCCGCTGGTGCTGAGGCCGGCAAAGTAAGTGTCACTGTCCCAGTTGCAACGAGATTTGTGTGAATGCTGCCGGATTCAGCGACCGTAAGCGTATCGTCGCTGTCGTGCGCCTCGACAGTTGCCTTTATGCCGCCTGCTGCGTAAGGCAGTACGAAATTGTGCCCCATTCTGCAGTCGGTGATTGAGTCGATGTCACCGCTTGATGTACTTACTATCGCAAGACGCACATGCGGCATGATCACCATATCTGGAAATTCATTGTACTCATCGGTGATCAGATTTCCCTGGCTGTTAAGGTATATATAGGTATTCGCCTTGTCGTCAGCCACCGTATTTGACGATGAGCCTTCGTAGCTGACAAGCTCGGTTCCGAGCCAGAAATTTCCCGGCTTTACGCCGATATCAAGCCCACCCTCATCGTAGACTCGCAGGTCATTGGCCCGCCTCGCTGCCAATAACAATCGATACAAGAGCTTGCGGAAATGCAGATAGTACGGAGCCGTGCCGGTCGGTATATACTCAACGCCGGTCTCAGCGTCGGACTGAATATTCAGCAATTCGTTTTCTATCGGATAAACCTCAGCCATAATTTTCCCCTTGTGAATTGAGAATTGATGCTCCGTAGAAAGGATGTCATTTCGACCGTAGTGAGCGTAGCGAACGGAGTGGAGAAATCTGGATTCGCAGTGCGGTTGCATGCAGATTTCCCTTCGGGGCTCTGCGCTTCGCTACGTGTCTCGACTTCGCCCCTGTTTCTGTCTTCGACAGAAGATACAGGGGCTCCGCTCGAAATGACCTTGTTGTGAAGGTTTCTAAAAAGCAACAATTGAAAAAACCTCTTAATTCTAAATTCATTTACGTTATTTCCAATACCAACTGGTTCTTTTCTTTATCGAATGATGTAATGCTTAAAAGTTCTGCCGGTCTCGGCGCCGGTATCACGGTCACTGAGCCGGTTTCGCTTGGGTCACTTTCATTGCCGTATTGGTCGGCGACTTTTACGCCGAATTTGTAAGTACCCAAAGGTAACGGCCTGCTTATCCATTCGATGGTATCGGCGTCCATTCCGAACTGCCCGTTACCAAAGCTGCCCTTACCGAAGCCGACCGCCGCTGCGCCTTCCCAGCCGAAGTCACCGATACCAAATGCAGCCATACCGAAACCCGCCTTATCCATCCAGCTCGGCCAGATTTGGATGGGCGAATCGTTGAGCGGATTTTCGTAGTCGATCTGGCCGGTGCCCGAATCGTAGTAAATGTTCGCGATTGCACCGGCGGGCAAATTCTGACTGCGAAGCAGGATTATCCGAACACGTCCGCTATTGGCAGGCGAGGTAACCTGCTCGGAAAAGTCAACATGCCCCTGCTGTGGCAAAACAGCAAACACCTCAATCTGAACTGCAGACTCAAACGATGTGGGTATCGGAACGAGCATTTCTCTTTGCTGGTTGTCGATAGTTGTGCCCGCGTATCGGCCATTGACATAAAGTTGATGAAGCATGTCACTGTGGCTCGATCGCCACTTTACAAGCGCCAGCTTCGGCGTCGCAACGCCGTTGCCGTCCGCTCGGATACCGGCCGGCAACGGAAATGCTCCGACCGTATTTATTCCTTCACTAACCAGTGACATAATTTCTATTCCACATAAACCCCGCAATAAATTGCGGGGCTAAACACCTAATTGTGTGTAGACAATTTCGTAATCGACTTCGACGCCGATGCCGCTTGTGCGCTGTTCGCTGACCTCAAAAACATCCATACGGAGATTGTCGAACTGTAGGCCCGTCTGTGTCGCCAGCGTGTGCGTGTCACCATCGATAAAAGCAGATATTGCATCGAGCCTCGCTGTAAGCTCCGCCCTGCTTTTAGTGCGAAGCACACCTTTTTGCTTTATGGTTCTGCTTCGAGCGCCGAGGTCGATACTCAAGATGCCGTCCAAGCCCGCTACCTTTTTCTCAATTGAATCTCTGCCTGGGCTGCCAGGCTCAATCTCAAGCTGCTTCTCAAACAGGTTTTGTCCGTCTAATGTGACATTCATCTGTCGCTATCCCTTAGCCATCAATCGCGCACGAGTCTTATCGAACCACCGACACTGGTAACATCGGCGACACCGTCCGAGCCCACGTCAATACTGAGCCTGCATCGCTGCCGGGCCTTCTCAAAAAGCCTTTGATAGTGCAGACTCTTACTCCAGAAATTCTCGTCCTGTGCTTTGCTTGCGAACATTGCATAGACCGTCGAGATGACCGCAAAGACCGAGGCTCTTCTGAGCACCTCAGCGTCGAGAATATCATCCGCACTGAAGTCGCTGGTCGGATTGCCCGGCTTTATTCCGAAGTACTCGGTCAGCTTAAAAGCCGCCTCAGCCGCCTGCGGATCGAAGGTGCTGATTCGATACGATATGTCACTTGCGGCAGGCGGCGCAACGGCTGAATCATCAGAACCAGCCCTTACAACCGAAACCGTAAGCTGTGTCGCCGAATCAACAGAAACTATCTCGTATGCTCCGTCGAGCGTACCATCTAAGGACCGCAAATATATCACGCAGCCTGTGTGAACCTGGGTGGCGACGAAATCAGCACTATTTGCAGTAAGCGTTGTGCCACTGAGTGTTCCGTTGGTTCCTGTTGTCAGTACCTGAGCCGGCAGATGAAGCTCGCCGAACAACACCGGCTCATATTTGAGAATATCCACGTCGTTTGAGAACTTGACCATTTTTATCCTCTTTCCATGTTTAGCCCCCAGGTTTATCCTGGGGGTTTTAACCCCCAAATAAATTTGGGGGCTAACCCTCGTTTTTTAACTGGTGCTTAGGCCACGGATAAGACCGTGTGCCGTCTGATTTTTGAGCTCCAGCGTGTATTCGCCGATAAGCTCACCGCACTCGAAGTCGCCACCGCTCGCCAGAGGCTTAAAGTGAAAGCTTCTGCCCGCCAGCGGCAGCACGCCTGTGCGCGAAGAATCCAGAAGAAGCGCCGCATCCTGCGGCAGCCATCGCGTAGTAACAATCCTGCAGACGCCGAAGTCACTCTCATAGACACTGACCATGTCGGTAAACGTGGTCTCGGTTGCTGCGTAACTTCTGCTGTCGGAACAGAACGCATTTATTCTTCGCTTCTGAAAACCCCCGACGACAATCAGATCGACATTGCCGCTTGAGTTTTCCCAGATTTTTCGCAGCACATAGTTGATCTTTGCCTCGTCGAGGTCGTTGCCCGTGGGAAAACCGCTGTCGCCTGTATGAAAGACGTTCGTCGAGAGGTTCTGAATGATACCCTTCATCGAGCGTCTAACCGAGCCGCTGCCCTCCGGACTGCTCGCGGGCTGACCACCGTTAACGATGGTGTTTTCCAAATCGCGCAGCAGCTCACGCAGCCTTTCCTGTTTTTGAAAGTCGAGCTCGTCGGCAAGTCCGAGATGGCTGACCGCCATATCGGTTCCGCTGACTTCGACCGTCGCGGCAAATATCTGCGTGTGGTTGCCGCAGCGCGTGCGATTAGTAAATCTTGCTGCGGGTTTGTCCGCACCTTCAAGAGCCGCGTTGCCGAGGATGTTGAGTACCTGATCGTCGGCAAGATTTTCCGGCGTAGTGCCCGCGTAGCCTCGCACAACTGTCAGGGTGTCACTATTGATAGCCGTTACCAACATCAGCTCTTCGCTGCCTTCGACCTGAATCTGATCGCCGACGCGGAATCTACTGCCGTGATCAACGTCAAATTCCGTATCGCTGGCAGGGTCCGTCCATGTGCTGTCGTTGATTGCATCCTTGTTCGGCAGAAGTTCATCCTCAAGCCACTCGTGATGCGTGCTGGTAGATTCTCTTAGAGGATCGCCCAGCGCATCCAAGAGCGGAGTCTCGTAAGGTGAAATTATGCCGATCAAATCCGATACGTCTTCAGCAATCTCCGGCAAAGTTGCGCCGGCTGAATACGTTGCTTTACCTGTAAATGCCATGATTATGTTCTCCTATTATCCATATTTAGCCCCCAAATTTATTTGGGGGTTATAACCCCGCAATAAATTGCGGGGCTAATTACTACATGAAGTTCCTTCGTAATTTCAGATACTCCTGCAGGTCTGCTCGATTGCCTGTACGGGCGGCCTTTTTCGCCGACCTTTCCAGAGCAGTCTGAGCAGGTAACATCCGGTCTTTTGCCGGAGCCGTTTTTGTCGTTGCCACCGCACCACCGCCTGCTGCGAACAGATACTGCTTTTCTTTCTTGAGCTGCTCTATACATACATCCGGATTCGTTTCGCCTTGGCTTTTAATCCTGTCTTTGGCAAGCAAAACAGCCGTCTCAAGATCAACCGCACCGGCGGCAATGAGTTTTCGCGTCAACTTTTGTTCTGTTTGAAGGCTGTTTAGCTGTTCAGAAAGTTCCATCGCATTCTGATTCGCCGCAGCTAATTGTTCGCTCAGTACCTCGGCTTTCTTCTCGGCGCTCTGCGCCCTTTTGCGATAACGAATCGACTCCGTCACCGGAACAAGTTTTGTGTCCTGGTCTGTGTCCTCTGACAATTCCATCTCTGTGTCAATCTGACTCATGGTGTCTCCTTTGTGTTCATTGTTTTGTGTTCGTTGTTCATTGACTATGAACAACGAACAATGAACTACGAACGCTCGTAACCTAATTCGCGCAGTACCTGCTCGGTCGGTACGCCAAGCTCTTTTTTGATCTGCGCTTCTTTTAGCTTTTCCGTCATGTTCTCCGGCAGCGGACTGGGAAAAATAACATCCACCTGCCGGTCGGCTTCATCCGTCTTGTAAATATTGGCGGTATCAAGAATGCTAAGGACCATTCTGCAAATCTTCTTCAGGCCTTCGCTGTAGGTGAATTTCTTGCGTTCGTTCTTTGAGAGTGTTCCCATCATCGTCAATCTTAGTGCCACCGCGCTTGTAAGATTGCCGAGCTTACTCTTGAGTACGCCCGCGACGATTGGTGCTACGCTGCTGACCTTGTCTATCGCTTCTCTAATTTCAGCGATGTGCTGGTCTTCGCTTGGTGCAGCCGCGTCGCCGCCGAACTCCTCGATCGACGCATCCGGATTATCCGTGCACCACATTCTGCCTGGCGATATGGGTTTATCCTCAAAGCCCTCGATGCCCTTTCCCAGGTACATCTTGAAGGACTGAAAGGTAATTCTGCTGGCCCTGTCGCTTAGTCTGGTATTAAGCTCATCCTGCAGCGGCATCAAAGGCTCAACGTCACTTAGGCCCTCGTAATAATATGGCTGAGCAACATTCTGAATGTGCACGACCGGCAGAAATCCCCAGGGCAGCTCACCTTCTGCAACAAGCTGCTTATCCTCATATCTTTGCCAGGCGTCGGCGGAAGTAATTTCCGTTACCGCAGCAACCTGCGGTGCGTCACCGCCGGCTCCGGCCCAGGAAAACAGCTTTGACAGAAAAGAGTTCCTGCCGGCCAGCATGTTTTTCGTCTGGTGAAAATGCTGAACGTAGACTTTGATTTTTTTGTAGTCGTTCTCATCCAGGACCGGCAGTGCTCTCGGTGCTTCGATCAGCTCCAACTCGATTGTTTGTGCCAATTGCAGCACGGTCTGTAGTGGGAGTGTTTGGCTGGCCCCTGCGTCTCTCGACGCAAGTCGGGGCAGTGGGGAGGAGGATGTGTGTTGGATAATTTTGTCGCTAGGCCTGACAAGGCAATCGACGAAGCCGTACACACTTCCGAGCACCGCCATATCCTGGAAGAATCCGATAGCGCCATTGGCCAAAAACAATGCCTTTAGAATCGCCTCAATTTCTGCACGTTTTTGGCCATCTGGTGATTTACTGGCGAAACTAATAGGTTTGCCGAAGAGAAAATCGACCGCGGCGTTTATCCGCCAGGCGATGTCGTTTTCAATCACAACTTCTTTTCGTTGAATGTCATTAACCGCGCGGGCGCCGGCTGTTGAAGCCTGTGCCGAACGCACAAGTCCGGTTATTCGGCTCGGCAGTCCGTATTCCTGCGCCTGCACATAGCAGCGACCGGACTCGTTGACCTTGCGGCCCACAGCGCCGCTGCTGAGCGTTTCGATAATCGGATTTGTGTAATAGTCCCACAGCTTGCCGAAGTGCCGACAAATATTCGCCGAGCGCTCATCAATCAGCCATTCAACGTAGTTCGCGTCAAGCTGTTCGTTTTTGAAAATATCAAGCTCAAATGCCATAAGCTTTTCTCCTTAACTGGCCCCCCTTCTTGATCGTCGCTCGTCGCCAGTTGCCCGTGACTCGTAAAACAAAATGAGTTTCGAGCGACGAGTCACGAACGACGAGTCACGAGCCAAGCGCCTCTATAATTGGAGCTATCTGCAGTTTTGATTGAAAAAAGTGGTTTTTCGAGGTGGGGTTTTTTTCGTTAAGCTCTTAAGTTAGCTTTCGCACTTTTGACAGTTAGTTACGCAGCGTGAGCTAATGCCTCGATTAAAAACTCAAAATTTTTGTCATGTACGATAGATTTCTCGAACATAGATTTAATTCTTTCCTTCCAAAGCAC
>Ga0315543_1000269_pt1 | contig 65843 bp, 65 predicted proteins | sample SalMarSW160210MG_2_FD_203098 | JGI IMG/M metagenome (GOLD analysis project Ga0315543, IMG submission 203098) | Salt marsh sediment microbial communities from the Plum Island Ecosystem LTER, Massachusetts, United States - Salt Marsh Sediment SW1601-210 ... | reverse complement strand
TCATGATGCCGCGCAGCGAGGGCAGGCGGGGCACGTTGATTTCCTTGGCGACGGTGATGACAGCCGGCAGGGTCGTCTCGATGACTTCATGGCCTTCCTCCACCATCCGCCGCAAACGCAGGTAACCATCTCTTATCTCTTCTATCTGGCTGACATAGGCGACGAAGGGTATGTCCAGCATCTCCGCCAGTTCCGGGCCTACCTGGCCGGTATCCCCGTCGATGGTCTGCCGTCCGCAGATAATAAGGTCGTACTTATCCAGCTTCTTCATGGCAAGCGATAGTGTGTAGGCGGTTGCCCAGGTATCGGCGCCGGCGAAGGCGCGGTCGGATAGCAAAACGGCTTCATCGGCCCCGAGGGAAATGGCTTCCCGCAGCGCCGCCTCCGCCTGGGACGGTCCCATGGTGATAACGGTGACCTTGCCCCCGTCCCTTTCCTTGATACGCACACTTTCTTCGATGGCGTAAGTATCAAAGGGGTTGATGATATTCTCTATTCCCTGGCGGATGAGGGTATTGGTCTGGGGGTCGATTTTAACTTCGGTGGTGCCGGGCACCTGCTTCAGGCAGACGACAATATTCATGCCGTTCTGGCCTTTCTCTTCCTCAAGTTAACGGCTATAGCGTTTCGCAGTATCTGGTTAGTGCCCTCGTATATCTGGAGGATTTTAGCGTCCCGCATCATTTTCTCCACCGGGTAGTCCCGCATATAGCCGGAGCCGCCGCAAATCTGCACGGCATCCACGGTGACTTTCATGGCGGCATCCGAGGCGAAGACCTTGGCCATGGCCGATTCCTCGGTGACATTCCGGGCGCCGCTGTCGACGTACCTGGCCGCCGCGTAAACGAGTGCCCGGGCGGCTTCCACCTGGATGGCCATGTCCGCCAGCATGTGCTGGACAACCGGCATGGAGATGATGGGCTGGTCGAACTGGACGCGCTCTTGAGCATAGTCCGTGGCCGCTTCTAAAGCCCCCTGGGCCAGTCCCACCGACTGCGCGCCGATGCCGGGTCGGGAGCGGTCGAAGAGGCGCATCGCCTGAATGAATCCCCGTCCCGGCTTGCCAAGCAGGTTTTCCTCCGGCACCAGGCAGTTTTTAAAGACCAGCTCTCTGGTGGCCGAGGTACGGATGCCCAGCTTCTTTTCCTTCTTGCCGAAGGTGAATCCCGGCGTGTCTTTCTCGACGATAATGGCGCTGGCGCCACGGGCGCCCTTGGTTTTATCCGTCAGGGCGATGACCGTGTATATTTCGGCCTCCCCGCCGTTGGTGATGAACTGCTTGGTGCCGTTGAGCAGGTAGCCTCCCTCCACCTTTTCCGCCGTCGTCTTGATATTGGCGGCGTCGCTGCCGGCTGTCGGCTCCGTGATGGCGAAGGCGGACAGCTTCTTACCGCTGGCGATATCGGGGAGGTACTTCTGCTTCTGCTCGTCGGTGCCGTACTCCATCAGGGTCATGCAGCCCAGGGCGCTGGCGGCGTAGGTAACCGCCACCCCGCTGCAGACCCGGCTCAATTCTTCCACTACCAGGCACAGTTCCAGGCAGCCGCCGTTCAGTCCCTCGTATTCCTCCGGAACGAAGATGCGGAACATATCGGCGGCGGCCAGTTCTTTGACGATATCCCAGGGGAACTCCTCTTTTTCATCGAGTTCTGCCCGCACCGGAAGAATTCTTTCCTCGGCAATCCTCCGGGACAGGTCCCTGATGGTCTTCTGCTGTTCGTCCAAAAAGTAGTCCAAGGTATCTTTCCTCCCTCCGTAAACCGGGTCGGGTAAAATATCTAATTTTAATTCTGTTTTTCTGGGACTATCCAGGAGATTCCCGAAGTAAGCGGATGTAGTGATATATTCAAGTTAAATTATAAGGATTGCCGTGTATCTGCGTCAAGGCAATGACATCTCTTGCAGTCGTTTCATCACTTCCTCCACCGTCTCCTCGGCGGTGGAGGCACCGGCGGTGACGCCGACGAGGTTTTTCCACTTAATCCATCCGGGCTGAATTTCATCGGATGTCTCGATGAGGTGCGTCTCCGCCACGGGGGAGCAGAGCTCGGCGAGACGGTTGGTATTGGCGCTGGAACGCCCGCCCACCACCAGCATGAGGTCGGCCCGGTGCGCCAGTTCCAGCGCGGCGGCCTGCCTCTGGCGTATATCGTGGCAGATAGTATCGATGATGCGTATCTCGGAGTCCTTATTCAGCGCCAGGTCAATTATCTTCTTGGCAAAATCGGTATAATGGGCCGGTATCTGGGTGGTCTGGGAAAGGATGCCGATTCGGCGCGGTATGGATTCCAGTTTTTTGATGGTCTCTTCTTCTAGTGAAGCCAGTCCCCGGCCTTGAGCCCAGCCCAGGATGCCTTTAACTTCCGGGTGCCCGGCGTCGCCATAGACGATAACGAAGAAGCCCGACTCGGCGAGTCGGCGGGCGGCGACCTGCGCCCGGCGCACGAAAGGACAGGTGGTGCTGATGACTTCGATATGCCGACTCCGCAGTTCTTCCTCCAGAGCCGGGCTGACGCCGTGAGAGCTGGTAACGACGGCGCTGCCCTTGATATCGTCGATATTATTGACGACCTGTACGCCTATCTCGGACAGTTTGTGCAATACCTGCTGGTTATGCACAACAGCTCCTAACGTCTCCATGCCGCCGCGCTCACGGGCCACCTTTTCCAGGGTGTTGATAGCCCGCCTCACCCCGAAGCAGAAGCCGGTCTTGGCGGCCTTTTCAATCCCGGGCATTTTCTCCTCCTGCATAAACGCCGTGATACTCGGGGGGCAGGAGAGCGGCGATTTTTCTCATAATATCATTCATCAACTGGTTGCGCTGTTCCTTGGTCAATTTACCGTCCGTCTTTGGGGGGTTGAAGGGCTTGCCTATTGTGACCGTTATGGCGGGGCGGTGCAGCACACACCACTTTAGATTCCTTAGTTTATCAGTACCGGTGATACTCACCGGCAGGACGGGTATACCCAACCTGGAGGCGATTAACGCCGCGCCGGGCAGTGCCGGCTGCATCCGGGCGTTCTTGCTTCTTGAGCCTTCCGGGAACATGATTAAAGATACGCCCCGCTTCAGCCAGTGTTCCGCCGTGCGGAGCGCTTTACGGTCGACGCCGCCCCGTTTTACCGGAAAAGCGCCGAAATTCTCCACCCAGAAGCGCGACCACCCGCTCTTCCATAGGTCGTCTTTGGCCATGATAACCGATTTTAATCTGATACTGGTGGCGACGATTGGCGGGTCGGCCAGGTGGAGGTGGTTGCTAACGATAAGCAGGGGGCCGCTATCGGGTACGTTCTCCTTACCCTTGACATGCCAGCTTGCCCAGGGGAATACCAGTATGCGTATTAGTACTCTGCCGAAATAATAGACCCAGTGCATAGTCTCATTTTACAGTATTGATAAATTTCCCAGCTTCCGCTTTATTTCCGGGATGGCGTTTTGCGCCGCCCGGCGCCCGCGGGTAATTAGCTCCCGGGCTTTACTGAAATCCCCGGCGCCGATATGCGAAAGGTCGGGTTCGATGACGATATCGGCATTTTCCAGGCTGTTTCGCGCCAGCGAGTACGTGGTAATGTAAATCGACTGCATCATTATCTGGAAAATATTCGGCTCTTTGCGGGCCTCCACCCGTTGTTTGCTCGCCTTTCCCATGCGGTCGGCAACGTCCGGGTTGACGTTCACGGCAATAACGAAGTCGGCCCCCATGTTCCTGACCACCTCGACAGGTACGGGAGTCGTCAGGCCGCCATCGACGAGGTATCTTCCTTCACGTTTGACCACGGTAAAGATGCCGGGTATGGAGATGCTGGCGCGCAGTGCTTCCGGCACCGAGCCGCTATCGATGATTATCTCTTCGCCGGTGTCTATGTCGGTAGCAACGCAGGCAAACGGTATTTTAAGGTCGTTGAACTTAATGTTACCGCCGGCATAGCCGGATATAAGGTCCTGGATTTTCTTACCCTTGATAAAACCGGTCTTCGGCAGGGAAGGGTCAATCATGGGCGCCATTTTTTTCCAGCTGGCGTCCAGGGCGTCTCTGGTCATCCGGGTCGTATCCTGGTCCCAGGCATAGCTCGCGCCGATGACGGCACCGGCGCTGGTTCCCGCTATCAGGTCGATTGGTATGCCTTCTTTTTGCAGCACCCGGAGCACGCCGACGTGGGCCAATCCCCGCGCCGCGCCGCCGCTCAAGGCCAGGCCGACTTTCTTACCGGGTGAATCGGTGGAGTTCATTTCTATTCCCACAGTTCCTCTATGTCTTTTTCCGCCTGTTCCCCGGCGGCCTTTCCGCGCGAGCCGGTCAGGCTGGAGTAGAATTTAGTATCGTAAGCTACGGGCTGGAAGGCCACCGGCATAGGCACGGCGTGGCCGAAGATGAGGGCCTGCTGCTTGGGAGCCAGCCGGGACAGCACCGACTTAAGCTCGCTCTTGCCGGAAACACCGGCCAGAACGCTATCGATATCCCGCTCGTTATCGAGGAGGCAGGTAATCTTGGTGCCCATCTGCGACATTACCTCGCTCTCGATGCCGCTGGGGCGCTGGTCGATTACCAGCAGGCTGACATTGTACTTGCGCATTTCGCGGGCGATGGTGCCGAAGATTGTCTGGGAGGCGACTTCCGGGTTGAGGAACTTGTGCGCTTCCTCGATGGTTATCACCAGAGGGTTGGGTGCCGCCGTGCCCTCGGCCATGGCCTTTTCCGTCCTCGACTGGTACTGGCTGTAAATGCGGCGGGCGAGCATGTTGGCTACCAGGACGTAAGCGGTGATGTCCCGGTAACGCCCGAACTCTAAAACGACATTCATTCCGCGGTCGAGGTGGTCGAGGATATTTTTCACGGCATCGGCGGGGGCATGCGGTTCGATGAAGGGCAGCCGCCGGATGGTGGCCAGGCCGCGCTTGAGACTTTGTAAAGTACTCTCGTGTATTTTGGACTCTTCCAGGAGTTGCTTCACTTCATCGGGGTCCTCGGTATCCAGCGTATTTTGTATCCAGCTTTTACCGAAGCGGCGCCTTAGCTGGTACGTCGCCTCGACGGCAAGGTCGGTTAAATTTAACGTCGAGCGAAGGATGGCGATATCTTCCGGCTCGATTTCATCGTAGCCGATTTTAACGACGAAGTCGGTGCTGACGCCACGCCGCCGCGAGTTCTCCTCGTCGAGGGTATAGACGGCCACGCTGGCCGGGAAGAGCTGCTTCAGGGCCTTGACGGGCGGGCCTCCTTCCGACGTACCCTGCCAGCCGTACTCGTTGTGCATATCGAAGATTAAATTAACGGCTTTGCTTTTTTGCAGCATGCCGATGAGCAGGATGCGGGTGAGGAAGGTCTTGCCGGTGCCGCTCTTGCCGAAAATGCCGTTGGAGCGCTTGACGAACTCCTCAAGGTTGAGGCATAGCTTGAGCTCCATGTCCAGCGGGTTGCCGATATTGAACCTCTGCGGGTCTTCCTGCCCGAAGACGAGTTCCATGTCCTCCTCCGAGGTGAGGTTGACCGCCGAAAAATGGGCGGGAATAGTCTTGACCGTCCGGGGCTCCTCGACGCCGCTGATGGTGAGCCGTGGGAAGATATGTATCTGCCCGAAGGTGCTGGTGCCGGTTAAGACCTCGGCGATAAAGGGGTCGGCGGCATCGGGCGGGGAGATTTTGAGTCGCTCGTCGGTAACGCCGAGGGAGACATCCGTTATCATGCCGAGGAAGCGGTGTTTCCGGCCTTCGATGGTGACGTAGCGGCCTACCACCATGTCCTCCACCGAGACGGGGCTGTCCAGACGCACGTCCACGCCTTTTTCCAGCGAGGCCGAAGTTACGATGCCGAGTCGGTCGCTCATTGGAGCCTCCCCAGGATGTTTTTAAGTCGAATAAAATCACTGCTGAACAGGGCGGCCAGCTCTTTGCCCGCCGCCACCAGGAAGGCGCGGCTGTCCTCGTGGGCGCGGCTCATCTGCCGCAGGGCGGCGGCGATTAGCTCCTCGGTGGGGACGGGCAGGGTGGCGCTGGTTAAAATATTGAGGAAGCCGAACGATTGGCTGAACTCCTTTACCTCGTCGGGTTGACATAAATATATAAAGCCGTGGATGCGGGCGGGCCGCGGGGGCAGGTACTGGCGCAGCTTATCGCCGTCTTTATGCCCCACCACCACCGCCTCGAACTCGCTCCGCAGGAGCTTTGAAAGCTGGGGACTGGACTGGTAGACGGCTTCCTCCGAGGCTTCGTCTTTGCCGCGGGCGATGGGCTTGCGCCCCGGCTCCAGGCTGCTGGTGGTGGCCCCGGCGACGATGCCGTAGATATCGCCGGTTTTTACCAGGCTGCCTAAAGGCGGCAGTTCGTATAGCTCGTAGCACTGGGCGGCGAACTGTACCGTGCCGGCCTCGATTACTTCGGCTATTTTACTCTCCATAATATCCTTTAAAGCTTAAGAAAATCATCTATACTGAGCTTGGCCTGGTGCAGGATAGCGTGCAATGTCCCTTCGGGGAGGTCACCGGGATGGTGAGGCACGGTAGTGCGGGCGCGGGTCTGTGGATTCCACCATATTTCGTGACTCCCCCTTGCCTGACGGTCGAAAACAAAGCCAGCCCGTCTCAACTTGCGTATCACTTCATCAGCGCTGAAACCAGCCAGCTTTCCCATCAGGATATACTCACCGGAATGCTGACATTACCACTTGGAGGAGTAGCCGCCCGCAGCGCAGGCGGTAGCTCATCGCCGTGTTCCTGGTAAGACTGGATGAGCTTGCGGGCGACATCCTGCGCGATTTCCAGTGCCTCAGCGGCGGTACGCCCCTGTGCCACCAGGCCGGGTAAATCGTCGCTGGTGGCCAGAAATCCTCCCTCGGGTAACGATTCTATATGAATTGCTAAGAGTATCTCCTTCATACTTACACCTCACCGCATTTATTATATCACCTTACACAATACTGGCCTCGATTACTTCTGCGATTTTACCGGATGGCTGGTTATTGATAAACCTCACCCCCTGTGGTTAAATCCCTCTCTCACTCTCCCTTTACGAAAGGGAGAGGACGATTGTATAAACCCGTGTATCCTCGCTTATAGTCAATCTTTCCCTCTTTCGTAAAGAGGGATTAAGGGAGATTTGAACTCCCTCAAACTCCCCATGAACCATTATAGTACAGCCGGGGTTCTATTTCTTCTTGGGTTCTCCCTTTTTGCCCTTGTCCTGCTTGGGTTTCTTAACGTTCTTTCTGCCTTTACTGCCCATTAGGTGCCTCCTGTTTATTATCTTCTTCTATTTTACTTCTTTTAGTAGAAGCGACTTTTTTCTGTTTTTTCACGGGTAGTGATATTCTTATATTCTCCATTTCTCCGAGTGCCGATTCATTTAACATACGCCGAACGGCCCTCACGATTTCCTCTGGTAAAACTGTAACTCCGGTTGCTTTCCTTATATCTCGGCGAATTGATGTTAGTGACTGTTCTGACAGGATAATCTTAAGCAGGTTTTGAGGAGTAAGGACATTAGTTCTTTCCCATAAACGAGCTAGGCCATTCCTTCTGATATTTTTATATCCTATGATGGCGAATTTTTGTGCCAATATTGCGATGTCATCTTCAATAAGATGCCAAGATTCAACGAGTTTTGTCTGGGGTGGCTTCCCGAAAGAGATATGGTAAAGCTTCCATTCCTTACCGTTGGTTAACAAAACCCATTCACAACCAATATCGATGGCATAGGATGCAGCCTGCCTAAGATGCTTTGGTTTAAGGTCCATGTTTACCCGTTTTAATTCAACGAGAAAGTCAGGTGTTGATGCCTCTTTATTGTTGAGTTGTACAGCAATGTCACAATGCAAAGTATCTCCAGCACCAGAAATTGCGTATTCCGATGTAATATGGCTGAAAATGTCATATCCCATAACTGTACCAAAGATAAAGTTTACATTTTTACGTGTTTCAGTTTCATTCCCATCTGCTTTAGCAAGTGCATCGATTTTCTTTCGTGCACCTAATAGTACTTTCCTGACCTCTTTATCCATTTTCTGCCTAACCATGATTTAGCCTCCTTTTCCTTAATGTATATATTAAGGGGTGTTGAGGTTTATCAATCATGTTACACCCACCTCTTCCTCAATTACTATTTTTCTTCGTCACCTTCTGCCCCACCGGGCAGTCGCGCAGGCACGTGCCGACGAAGGTGCAGCCGAAAATGCCCTGGGTGGTTGATATATTTATACATTTAAACCGCTCGAAGGTGACCGGGCTATCGATGAATATTGCTTCCAGGTCGACGTCCGGGCGCAGCTTCAAGGCTCCATTGGCGCATTTCTGCTGGCACCTGGGGCCGGCATCGCCGCCGCATTTGCCCCTCATGCATACCTTTTCCGTCAAAAGCGGGTCGGGTTCGAGCTTCGCCTCGGTGATAACGGAAACATACCTCACCCTGGGGCCGTACTGCGGCGTAACTACCAGGCCGCTAAAGCCGAACTCGCCCAACCCGGCGCGTACGGCCGCGTGGCGCTGGGAGAAAAAGCCCAGCTGCGCTTCCATGACCGGGTGTCCCAGGCCGGTATGCTGGGTGTTGGGGGTGGGCAACGTACGCATTCCCCAGCCCGTTTCCAGCCGGTTGGCCAGGCGCGTGGCGATAATGTTAAGCATCATGTCCTGCGTGTAGTGCCCCATCAGCATATAAAAATTTTCGATGTTCGCGTGGATACCCATCTCCGGCGTCATCTCGGTCATCTTGAGGTGGTACTCGTCATAGTCCACGACGGGGTCGGGAATCCTGACTCCGGCCACGATAACCGACTTTGCCTGCGGCATCAGGTCGAGCGGACCGTGCCCCGGCGGCGCGCCGTCGAACCGGTCAACCGGTGCTATACCGACCAAATCCGCGCCGAAATCTTTCACTAAATTTTTCACTAAATCACCGGTAAGTTCGGTCATTACATTCCTTTCAACGATTGTTCAATAATGTCATTCTCGGACTTGACCCGGGAATCCAGCCACCCCTTTTCCCCTCTGGATTCCCGTTTTCACGGGAATGACAGTGTGGAAGTACTGGATTCCCGCTGGAGTTTACCCCGTACTTGATACGGGGCGGGAATGACACCAGACTATTGTTAAACGCTTTCTTTGATATCGCTATACCCACCGCGTCCTCTTGCTGAAACTCTTGGCGGAGCCGGTACCGGGCAGGTGCTCTTCTACCAGTGACGATTCTACCAGTTCCCAGAAACTTTCTCTATCCGCACCGGTGACCACCGCCTGCTCGTGGGATTCGGAAAGGACGACCGGATAGCCGTGCCCGCGACGGCACTGGTCGAGTGTCAGGCTGTGGGTCAGGTTGAGCAAGGGTTCGCTTTCCGCCACCCACTGCGGAATTTCGATTCTGGCTATCTCGTCGTCGACCCGCAGGTAAAAGAAATAGACGCGGTGCTCTCCGTAATGCTCTTTGACTATCTTGGACGGGCTGATAAACAGCGCCGACCTTTCACCGCTCTCCAGTAAATTCATAAAAAGGTCGCGGTCGCGCACGCCGGCCACCGCCTCGCAGTCACGCTCTTTCCCCGGCGGGCAATCACGGTCGCAGTCGGGACTATCATACGGGCAGATGGCTATCCTCAATACATTGACGACGTCCGTGCTGCGTGGAAAGCTGATGTAACTGGCGAGGGCAATTTTTCTTTTCTCGTTGAGCTTTCTCATGGCATCGAGGCATTTCAGCATGCCGTTATTCAGCAGGATATCGGTGACGAACTCCGGGTAGGCCTCCAGACCCCAGAGGATAAGCGTGCCGTCGAGCAGCGCCAGGCTGGTGCTACCGGCAGGCAGTCCGGCGGCGAGGTCGGTCAGGTGCCGGCATTCCTCGACGCTGCGCTTAATGCCAAGTATGGTTCCCTCAACTGGCTGCTCGCGCCCGCCTCCCGGCGGCGTAATCACCAGGTCATTATCGTCGGAGTAGAGGCGGGGGGAGCTTGAAAGCACGGCGTCCGGCTGGCTGCCATAGGTGATAGCCACCGAGCCGATATTAATCAGGTAGCACCGCGTTGAATGATGACGGTCGACGTCGATATGGGAGCCATCGCTGGCCATGACGGTGAAGTCGGCGGGGGTGGGGGGCTCCGGGTAGCGCCGGGCGAGTCCATCGACCAGTTCGGCCACCAGCCAGGTCGTTTTGGCGGCGGCGCATTTCCTCTGTAAAGCGTCCAGGTCGATAGCCGGGCTGCCGATGGTTTCCAGGGCGAACTTGAGGCGCTTTTCGCGCTCCGCGCGGGTGTCTTTAAGTCCGGAAATCATGGCGCCGACCTGTGCCGCTATCTTGGTCAGGTCAAGTGACAATGCTTTGTTCTCCTTCGGCCTAAGTATAGTGCAACAGGAAAGTGAACTCAAGAAGCGGGTAAAGGAATTATTCCGTAAGCTTACTCTGTCATTCCCGCGAAGGCGGGAATCCAGCCGGGGTGATACGGGGTCTGGATTCCCCGGGTCAAGCCCGAGAATGACACTATTTTATTCGTAAATGTTATAATAGGTAAAGAATCATTGTTTTAAGGGAGTAACCGTGATTGCAGCTTTAGGAACGGTTGTCGTAACCTCACTGTCGGGCGTAATGATGCCGGGGCCAATGTTCACCGTAACCCTGGCCAAGAGCCTGAAATCGCAGTGGGCCGGCGTATGGGTGTCACTGGGGCATGCCGTCATCGAGGTCCCCCTGATACTCCTCATCTACTTCGGACTGGCGCAGTTCTTCCAGAACGAAATAGTGCAGCTGGTGCTAAGCGTACTCGGCGGCGGCATGATTGTCTGGATGGGTATGGGGCTTTTCCGCGCCCGTAAAGAACTGGCCAGGGAAGGCAAGGACACAACCTATAACGCCTTTACCGCCGGTATACTGACGAGCGGACTCAATCCGTTCTTTCTGGTGTGGTGGGTAACGGTGGGCAGCCTGCTGCTGATGAATTTTCTCGAAGCGGTGGGGGTGTGGGGGCTGCCCTTTTTCATCGTCGTGCACTGGCTCTGCGACCTCGTCTGGCTGTCGCTGGTGTCCTTCACGGTCTACAGGACGCACTCGTTCTGGGGAGAAAAACTGCAGGAGTGGGTCTTCATCGTCTTGAGCCTGGCGCTGCTGTACTTCGGCGGGCAGTTCATCGTGAAGGGGATTATCGCCTACGTGTGAATTGCAGGCAAAAAGACTTTTTACTTTTTTCGTTCCTCGCAGGTAAGGTCGCAGGCGTCGCAATTATCGTCACAGGGTTCCACGTGTATGGTGACATCCGTGTGGGCAAGCTTTCCCTCTATGTCCTTCTCAAGGTGGTCGCACATATTATGGGCTTCCTCGATGCTGACATGCTTGGGCATGACCAGGTGCAGGTCGATGTACCGCTGGCTGCCGGCCTTGCGGGTGCGCAGCTTATGAAAGCCGACCACCTCCCCGCCCAGGTGCTCCGTGATGACCGCCCGGATACTCTGTTCCTCGTCCTCCGGCAGCTTCATGTCCACCAGTCCTCTGAAAGATTTCCTTAATATGTCGAAAGCCACCTTCAGGATAAACAAAGCCACCAGTCCGGCCAGGATAACGTCGATGATGCCGATTCCGGTAAAACGCACCACGATAAGGCCGATGAATACCGCCGCGGCGGAATATACATCCGCGGCGATGTTATGAGCGTTGGCCTCCAGCGCCATCGAATCTTCTTTCCTGGCTACCTTGAGCAGGTGGCGGGAGAGTAAGATGCTGGCGATTATAGATACCGCCATCACGCCGATACCGGCCTCGGTCATCTCCAGGGCGGCGTGGGTCTGAAAGCGGCGTACTGCCGAGTAGATGATGGAACCGCCGGCGATGAATATCAGGACTGCCTGTATGATGGCGGCGATGTTCTCCGCCTTGCCGTGGCCGAAGGGGTGTTCTGTGTCGGCGGGCCGGTCGGCGATATGGAGCGCCAAGAGGGTAATACTGACCGCAAACAGGTCGAGGAAACTGTCGACCGCCTGCGCCAGAACGCTCAAGCTGCCGGTGATAATGCCCACGACTACCTTGAGCACTACCAGGCCGACGACGACAATTATGGAGAGTTTGGCCGCGCCGCTTCTACCGGAAAACATAGACTTTCTCCGCTATCAGGCTTTTTTATCGGAGAACCTGCGCCCCGGGATGAATCTGCCCCACTCTTTCTTGTCCCATACTACTAGGAGTGACGGCGCAATACATAGAGAACTGAAGGTGCCGGCGATTATGCCGATGATAAGAACGACGACGAAATTCTGGATAGTTGCCCCTACGAAGAGGAGTAATGCCAGGACGACGACCAACGTGGTCAGGCTCGTATTTACAGAACGACTAAGGGTCTCTACCAGACTGTTATTCACCACGGCTTCGAAGTTATGGCCGATTCCCTTAGTAAGGTTTTCCCGGATTCTGTCGAAGATAACCACGGTGTTATTGACACTATAACCGATAACCGCCAGGAGACCGGTGATAAACATGAGGTTGATTTCCCAGCCCAGTATAGCGCCGAGGATAGAGAATACCCCCATGGCAATCAGGGCGTCGTGCACCAGGGCTACGATTGCACATGTTCCGTAATGGAAGGGCCTGGGCATGCGGCGGAAGGCCCACGTAACGTAAAGGAGTATACCGATAGCCGCAATAACCACGGCGATGATAGCATTGCTGAACGTCTCAGAAGCTACCTGAGGAGAGACCGATGTAAACTGCGCCTCGGATAGCTGGCCGAACCGATTGGTTAGAGTACTTTCTACCTGTGTTTTTTCGGCATCGGTCAATACCTGCGTTCGGATTAAGAACTGTCCTTCACCGGCGCTCTGTATAATGGCATCTGTATAGCCCAGGCTGACCAGTTCCTCTTTGAACTGGTCGTATTCTACCGGCTCTTCGAATTTTACCGTCAGCATTGAGCCGCTGCTGAATTCAATACCGAAGGGCAGGCCGGCGCTCAGCAGTGATATAATTCCGACGAGAATTATTATCCCCGATATAAGAAAGAACCAGAATCTCTTGCCGATGATATCAAACATTATTTCTTGCCCCTGTCTATACTGAACAGCGCCGTCTTCCTGCCCAGCGGACTGTGGAGAGCCAGGCGCAGCAGCGTGCGCGTGACCAGAATAGCGGTAAACATACTTACTATCACACCGATGCCCAGGGTCAGGGCGAAGCCCATAACCGGCGCGCTGGCGATAATACTGCTGCCGAGCCAGAAAAGGATAATACATACGATTATCGTGGTTACGTTGCTGTCCCTGATGGCTGACCAGGCACGATTGAAGCCGGCTTCAATCGCCGCGCCAAGGGTCCGCCCCGTTCTCATCTCTTCCTTCATCCTCTCGAAAATGAGTACGTTGGCATCAACAGCCATGCCAATGGAGAGGATGAAGCCGCCCAGGCCCGCCAGCGTGAGCGTAACCGGTATCAGCTTGAATAACGCCAGGACAAGCGCCCCATAAAATATAAGGGCCAGACTTGCCAGAACGCCGGGCAGCCTGTAATAAGCAATCATAAAAATCATAACCAGTACTATGCCGATTAGTCCGGCCAGCCAGCTCATATTGATGAAGTTAGCCCCCAGTGTGGCCGAGACTTTTTCCTGGTAAAGCGGCGGCTGCTTTAACGGCATGGGCAGAGCGCCCGATTTACACAGGTTGGCCAGTTCTTCTGCCTCATTGGGAGTAAAACTACCCTCAATCTGTCCGCTGCCCTGGTAGCTTTGCTGCCTGATTTGCGGCGCGGAGAGCAGTGAATCGTCCAGGAAGATGCCAATGGCGCGCTGTGGCGAGCCGTATTCGCCGGCGTTATATAGCTGGCTGGCTATCTGGTCGAAGATGAAAGAGCCCTGACTATTCCATTCGATGCTGACCACGTATTGAGGGACAACGTCCGATTGGTCGATTTGAGCCGCGGCATCCGTTAAGAATTCTCCGGTAAGGTGGGTTCCTTCGTTGCCTCTGGCGGCAATCCATGACAGGCTATCGGTGTATTCCTGAAGTTCTGCATTGCCGACGGGACTTCCCGCCGCATCCGCGAGGCCGATTGTGCCGTTAACGTCCTCAAGGAAGGCGACAGTCTTATTTTCCTGGTTTCCCTCCGTATCATAGTAGACGGCAACGAACACGCGTCTATCGCTTTCCCCACGGTCGATAAACTGGAGCGGTTCCTGTGCCAGGTAATCGCCGAGGGTAACTGGTTCTCCCGTATCATTTAGTTCCACTTCTCTAAAGTCAAGGAAGCCGGTCTGCTCAACCAGGCTCTTGGCGGCATCGATATCGGTGAACCCCGGGAGCTGTATCAATATCCGGTCTTCTCCCAGCTGCTGAATTATAGGCTCGGCGACGCCGTATTTATCGATGCGTTTTTGAATAGTGGTTATCGCCCGGTCCATGTTTCTGACCTGCTCCGTGGCGTTTTCAGATACGTCAGCTTCATAAACCAGGTGCACACCCCCGACGAGGTCGAGTCCGAGGTGCAAACCCTTCCTGCCGAGCCGCTCTGAATCAACAGGCAGTAGAGCCAACAGGGAAAGAACGAAGATAATAAGTATCAGGGCAGATATTATGGTATTTTTTCTGGTCATTGTTCTCCCTGAATATGTTTATTTCCGGGTGTTCGGGTCTGCTTCAATAAACGCTTAATATAATCTAAGGCCTGCTTCCGGTCGGCAACTTCACCGGCGGCCTGCGCTTCCCGCAGGGCTTCCAACAGCTCGCCGAGTCGGGGGCCGGGACCTATACCGAATGTTTTCATTACGTCATGCCCGTCAATCAGTTTCGGCGGAGCGGATACACTTTCCTCTTCAAAGCGTTTTTCCAGCACGTACCCGGTCATTTGAGCGTGCTCTTGCCACTGGGATAAATCAAGAGAAGCACCCCGGGTGGCCAGGTGGTCGGCCAGGCACAGGAAAAGCAGGTCTATGCCCGCCTCGCCGGTATCGCGGAAGTAGCGGTAAATAGCCCGGCGGGTAGGGATACCTTCGTTGCTCATCTGCGTCGGCCGGAGGTGGTATTTAACGAGCAGTTCCACCAGCTTAATCTCGCTGTTGCTGAACCTCAACCTTTCCATGATGGCGGCGGTGGTTGCGGCGCCTTCCTGCTGGTGTCCCAGGAAACGCGCCCGGCCGTTTTCGTCGATGGTTTTGGTTTGGGGCTTGGCGACGTCGTGAAGCAGCGCCGCCAGTTTTATCAGCGACCTTCTCGTGCTCCCGCTGCTCACCGACCGGTCGAAGTGCCGGCTTAATTCGGTAGACCACGGCACGGATGCCAGGATATTCTCGCCGGCATATTCCCAGGCTCTTTCACGGAGCACGAACTCGACGGCCGCCACGGTCTGGATAGAGTGGTCGAAAACGTCCCAGACATGCACCTTTGGCTGGTCGACGCCCTTAGCCGGGTTTAATTCCGGCACCATGGCGGTAAGCAGTCCCAGGTCGTCCAGGTGGGTAAGCCGCTTAGCGGCGCCGGGCATTACCAGTAATCGGAGCAGTTCTTCCCTGACCCGTTCGCCGGCCACGTTTGTGATGAGCCGGCTGTTCCGCTGTATCAGCCGTTCGGTCTCACCGTCGATGGTAAAGTCCAGTTCCGCGGCGAGGCGCACCGCCCGGAGCAATCGGGCGGCATCAGCTTCGAATACGGTCCCGCTGACAGCCTTCACCACGCCCCGGCTCAAGTCGTCCCGACCGTTAAAGGGGTCGATGATACTTTTAGTATTGATAGAGGCTTTAAAACTCTTGTCCAGTTCTATGGCCATAGCGTCTATGGTGAAATCCCGAGAGGCCAGGTCCTGCCCGATGTCGCCTTTGAGCGTGGTAAAATCGACCTGCCATTTGCTATCGGGAAGGACTACCCGGCCCACTCCGTTTTCCGCGTCGAGGGGGATATATTTACCGTTCAAAGCGGCGGCGACTTTACGGGCGACCGAAAGGGCGTCGGCATCAACGGCGATATCGATATCGACCGTACCGCGTCCCAGCAGCATATCACGCACGAAACCCCCGACGAGGTATGCAGTGCTACCTTCTTCGGCAAGGAATCGGCTGATTTTATTCAGTAGCTGAAAAGCCCCGGGCTTGACGGCTAATCTTAAATCTTCCATAGTTACTGGAGGCATCTGTTAAACTATACTATCAAGCGTGAAAATTATCAAGTGGAGACTCCGGGATTTTTCAGCTTGACGCTGCCGTGAAAGTCGGTTTAAGATTAGCCTGGACTGTATCCGGGGCAGGAGACGGTAAATATGGCATATAACACTGTTATTTATTCTAAGAAGAACCATGTGGCTCACGTAACGTTGAATCGACCTGATGCCGGTAACGCCATAAATCAGCAGTTGGCGCAGGAACTGTATGAAGTCTGCACACGGATAAACCAGGACGACCATGTTTACGTGGTAATAATTACCGGCACCGGCGACAATTTCTGCATTGACGATGTAGTTGGGACGGGAGATGCACCGGGACGACCCGCCGCCGCTATCGCCAGCATCGACCGACCCGTCATCGCCGCTATTAACGGCGACGCTTTAGGGGAGGGACTAGAAATAGCCTTGAGCTGCGATATTCGTCTTGCCTCAAGTAAAGCGCGCTTCGGCCTGACGCAGGTAGCCCGGGGGCGTACCCCGATGGACGGCGGCACCCAGCGATTGCCCCGCATCGTCGGGCGAGGCAAGGCTTTAGAGCTTCTCCTCACGGCGGATATAATCAGTGCCGCCGAAGAGGCGCTGCAAATAGGGCTGGTAAGCCATGTGGTGCCGCCGGAGTCGCTGGAGAAAGAAGCTCAAAAGCTGGCGGAGACTATCGCCGCTAAGGGGCCCATCGCTTTAAGGTATCTCAAGGAAGCGGTCAACAAAGGACTGGACATGACGCTGGAGCAGGGGCTGCGACTGGAGGCAGACCTTTATTTCCTGCTGCACACCACCGCCGACCGCACCGAGGGGATAAAGGCTTTTCAGGAAAAGAGAGAACCGAAGTTTAAGGGACGATAGCAGGGGAGTCTAAGAAAGACGAAACCCCTCTTCTACACTCCCCCCCTCTCCTTGATAGGAAAGGGGGATACAGGGGGTGAGGTAGATAAATAAATGAGCGCTTTTGAAGTAATTATATACGAAAAGCGGGACGGTATCGGTTATATTACCCTTAACCGACCCCAGGCCCTGAACGCTTATAATATCAGGATGCGTGACGAGCTTTACGAGGTGCTGGAAGCCGTCCGGGACGACCCGGATGTTGAAGTGGTTATCCTCAAGGGGGCGGGAGATAAAGCCTTCTGCGCCGGCGCCGACCTCACCGAGTTTCTCACCGCGCCTTCACCGATAATAGCGCGGCAGGCGCGATTTAAAAGGGATGTCTGGGGGCTTTTCCTTTGCATCGATAAGCCGTTTATTGCCGCCCTGCACGGTTATGTGCTCGGTTCCGGGATAGAGATGGCGCTCTGCTGCGATATACGGCTGGCCTCGGAGGACGCCCGGTTCGGCCTGCCGGAGCCGGGTCTGGGCATTATTCCGGCGGCCGGCGGCAGCCAGACTCTGCCCCGGACAATCGGCCGGGCGGCGGCGCTGGAAATGCTCATGAGCGGACGGTGGCTTACGGCGGAAGAAGCATGCCGACTCAAACTGGTCAATCGCGTGGTTTCCCGCGCCGATTTATTATCGGAAGCGGAGAAACTCGCCGGGAAAATAAAATCGCATAATCGAACGGCGGTGCACTACATTAAGCAGGCGGTGACGCGAGGACTTGACCTCACCCTGGATGAGGGACTTGAGTTAGAAGCTAAACTGGGCGGTCGTCTGTTAAATGTGGGAGACTGAAATGGATAGTCAGGACCTGGACACACTAGTGGAAAAAGCCGCCGACCTTATTCTTAAGAGTCGGAGGCCGGTCGTCTTTACCGGCGCCGGCATCAGCACGGAATCGGGCATCCCGGATTTTCGCAGTCCGGGCGGCATCTGGGACCGGTTCGACCCGGATGATTTCACCTATGATAAGTTCGTCAGCGACCCCGAATCGAGGCGCAAGCAGTGGCGCATGTTAAAGGAGGGAATGCTGACCGATAAAGCGATGCCGAATGCGGCCCACGATGCCATCGCCGAGCTTTACCGACTCGGTAAGCTGGACTGTGTTATTACCCAGAATATCGATAACCTGCACCAGAAAGCGGGCGTTCCCGATGACCTAGTCTTTGAACTACACGGCAATATGCAGTGGGCTATATGCCTGAATTGCGGGCGGCGTTATCCCCTGGACGAAATTAAACCCAGGCTGGACGGGGGCGAGGAAATACCGGACTGCGAGGACTGCCGGGGCATGCTCAAGCCGGATATCGTCATGTTCGGGGAGCAGCTGCCGGTTAAAGTGCTGGAAGAGGCCAGCCGCCGCGCCATGGCCTCCGACCTGTGTATTGTCATCGGCTCAACGCTGGTGGTGTACCCGGCGGCCTATATGCCCATCTATGCCGTGGAGTCCGGTGCTAAACTAATCATTATCAACTTGAGCTCCACCCCTGTGGACCGCCAGGCGGCCGTCCTCATCAGGGCGAAAGCCGGGGAAGCGATGTCGAAAATAGCGCAGAAGGTCAAAGAGAGAGTCGGTCGCTAGATAACTTTATCGCCTTTGACATCGTACTTTAGTTTGATTTTTAACTCGTAACTGGGTTAGAATATCAAGTCAGGAATTTTTTCAGCTTTGGAGGTATGGAGTGAACACTACTGATTTTCTCAATATTGCCACCGCCATTTGCCCCGATAAGGCGGCCATTGTTTTTGAAGATAAAAGGTACACGTTCAGCCAGCTTAACGAGCGGGTAAACCGCCTGGCCAACGGCCTGTTAAAGTTGGGCGTGAAGAAAGGCGACCGCGTATCTTTCATACAGGTCAACTGCAATCAGTGCGTGGAGACCTATTTCGCCGTGGCTAAAGCGGGGGCTATCTACCTGCCGCTGAACTTCCGCGCCAAGGGAAAAGAGTTTGCTTATATGCTCAATAGCGCCGAAGCCAATACCCTGATAATCGGCGAGCGCTATGTACCTATGATAAAGTCCATACAACCCGAACTTAAATACCTGAAAAATCTTATTTCCATCGAGCAAAAGCATGAAGATATGCTTTATTACGAAGATATAATGTCTTCTTCGTCGGCTGACGAGGTAATAACCGAAATCGATGATGACGATACTACCATGCTGATGTACACCGCCGGCACCACCGGCTTCCCGAAAGGGGTCATGCTCTCCCATAACAGCTTCAGCTCGTACATGCTGGAGAACGTTTCACCGGCTAACCCGGATTCCGATGAAAGCAATATTCTCACCGTGCCCCTCTACCATGTCGCCGGCATCCAGGCGATGATGGCGGCCATTTACGGGGGCCGGACGCTGGTCATGGAACGCCAGTTCGAGCCTGAAGAGTGGATGACACTGGTCGAGAACGAGAAAGCCAACCGCGCCATGATGGTGCCTACCATGCTCAAACAGCTCCTCGACCACCCCGATTTCAAGAAGCACGACCTGAGCAGCCTCCGGGTGATTACCTATGGCGCTGCCCCGATGCCTCTACCCGTTATCAGGAAGGCGCTGGAGGAATTTCCCGGCGTCAGCTTTATAAATGCCTTCGGCCAGACGGAGACGGCCTCCACCATTACCGCCCTGGGGCCGGAAGACCACGTGCTGACCGGCACCGAGGAAGAAAAAGAAAAGAAGCTGCAGAGGCTGGCGTCAATCGGTAAGCCGATGGCCGATGTCGAGATGAAGGTTATCGACGACGATGGGAAAACTCTCGACTCTAATGAAGTCGGCGAGATTCTGGCCAGGGGCCCGCGCGTAATGAGCGGCTACTGGAAGGACGAGGAAAAGACGGCCAAGACTATCGATAAAGATGGCTGGGTGCATACCGGCGACATCGGCTACGTGGACGAGGAAGGCTACTATTTTCTGTCCGGGCGTTCCAGCGACATGATTATCCGGGCGGGCGAGAATATCTCTCCCGAGGAGATTGAGAACGTCATCCGCGAGCACCCCAAGGTGGAGGACGTGGCGGTTATCGGCGTCCCCGACGAGACCTGGGGCGAAGAGCCGCGCGCCGTGGTGATTCCCAGGAAGGGTGAAAAACCCACCGAAGAGGAAATCATGGAATGGTGCCGAAAGGGACTGGCCAGCTTCAAGAGGCCGAGGACGGTGGTCTTCGTGGACGAACTACCCCGCAATCCCATGGGCAAGCTCATTAAGAAGGATATCAGAGAGAAGTACGGGAAGCCGTAAAAAATAATGTCATTCCCGCGAAAGCGGGAATCCAGTCCGAAAGCGTCCCCCTCCCCTGAAAAGGAGGGGGATTATTTATAAGGGTGGGGTGTTCGTAGAATCTTGACTAATAACTATGATAACCTTATGCTCTTTGATGATATTCATTAAAAATCAATAATATTGAGTGAAAGGTTGGAGGAATTATGCCTAAGTTCAATGAAGACGATTACTTATCTGTAGAGGCGTATAAAGAGGCGCTTGGGACGTTACATGTTATTTCGGGGGGTCTACTTTTTGAATTTGCAAGAGAAGAGCGTGGTGTGCGAGATATTATTATTCGCAATTTTATTGCGCGTGCGTATATGATTGCTCGGGCTATATTCCAACTTTGGGACATGAAAGACCATCAAGATTGTTTTGTGCTATATCGCTGCTTGATTGACCGTTTCTTTCATTTGTGGTATCTACAGCAAAATGATGAATTTGAAGTATTTGAAGAGTGGTCATTTCTAGAGCAATTTAACGCTTTGAATAGAGTTCGGAGTAATCCCGAATATAGAGGTGCCCTAGAAAGTAAATCGTTTTATCTATCCTCCGAGCATAGGAAGCGATATCGAAAGCTAGCAAAGAACCCGCCTATTTGGCAAAGGCCAAAATCAGAAGATGTGGCAAAGTGTTTAGATATGCGTTTCTTATACCAATTCGGCTATGATTTTGCTTCTGCTCATGTACATCCAATGGCTAATGATGGTCAACAGGATTTCTACACGATAACAAAATTAGAACTGGCTCCCAATTTTCCTGACCACCGTTCTGTTTTATCCAATACATTGCTTATTACCACTATGCTTATACAGGAGGGTTTAAACGCTAGTAATATTTCTTGGCGTGCACTAATATTTAACTTCCTTGATGAACTTAGACGTTTCTTAGATTCTGGAGAAGAAGATTATAAAGTTAGTTTTTTGAAGCTAGGTAAGATGATAGAGCAAGGAGTGCGAATGAGTAAATCATAGGAGTTGTAGAGGGATTAATCTCCCTCCTGCCCACCCCCGTTGTTATCTATTCCCACCCAAGCCGCCCTCGTACCATCCACGGCTTATCCCACAGTCTCTCCCCCTCCCGTCTCCCCCTTTGAAAAAAGGGGGACTAAGGGGGATTTAAGCGGGGGACCGCGCCGCTCACCTTGAGCCTATCGAAGGGTGGGGTAAAGGAGGCGGCGTATTTTTTCAGCCATACACAGCACTGGCCTTCTCATACAAAAGAAACAACAAGCACGATTCTATTTGTAAATATTCCCCCTTCCTTTTCCAAAGGAAGGGGGCTAGGGGGATGGATTCAACAGAAAATGTGAAAGGGGTGAGGTTAATAAACTCTCCTTCCTCCCTGTCTTGCGACAAATTCCCGTTTACCTTCTCCCCCGTCTCCCCTATACTATAGGAAGGCCACCTGATGTATGAGGCCTCGCAACTTAACAAAAACCATAAAGAAAAAAACGAATACCCGGTTTTTAAAGCTAAATTAACCTGTAAAAAAAACCGAATCACTCGTAAAAACCAAAAACGAATCAAAACGAATCAGCTTCACCCTGAAGCTAAAAGGCCGCAAAAAAATTTTTAAAAAACGAATAACGAATCAAATCCGTCCGGCTTTCAATTTGGGCCTGTGTTCTTTGACTTTTCCCTGTATCATCCCTTATCTGCTATACTCTTAGGTACTAAACCCGCACGGAGCGCTTATGAGCCTTGCTGAAAAAGTTTTAGCCGGTGATGTTCAGGCAGCCGCCCGGCTTATCAGCCGGATAGAGGACGAGTCCCCGGATGCCCTTGCCGAGATGGATAGCCTCTATCCCCATACCGGTCAGGCGTATATCGTAGGGGTGACCGGCGCGCCGGGAGTCGGTAAGAGCACCCTGACCGATAACCTCATCAGCTTCTTCCGCAGGCAGGGTAAGACCATCGGCGTTATTGCCATAGACCCCACCAGCGCCCTTACCGGCGGCGCATTGCTGGGGGACAGGGTGAGGATGCAGCGGCACAGCGCCGACCCCGCCGTATTTATCCGCAGCCTGGCGACGAGAGGTTGGGTGGGGGGCCTGGCACGGGCCGCCATCGGGGCTATTCACGTCATGGAAGCGCTGGGGAAAGATATTATACTGGTGGAAACGGTTGGTTCCGGACAGGTTGAGATAGATATCGTCAAGGCGGCGGATACGACAATGGTCGTTTTGACACCCGGCTCCGGCGATGAAATCCAGACGATGAAGGCTGGAATCCTCGAAGCCGCCGACATTCTCGTCGTCAATAAGGCGGATACAGAGGGCACCGACCGCCTTAAAGCCGACCTGGAATCGATGCTGGCTCTGAAAGAACGCCGACCCGAAGAATGGAAGTCGCCTGTTATCATGACCGAGGCGATAAACGACAAAGGTACAGAAGAGCTGGCTGCGGTGATAATGAGCCATCACGATTTTCTTATCGAAAGTGGCGGGATGGCGGGGGGAAAGAGAGAGAGGGCCAGGCTGGAGCTGCTGGAGGCCGTGGAAGGGTACGTTAGAGACCTTATCTACCGGCTTGACAGCGGCGACTATCTGGAAAAGCTGGTGGACGACCTGTTGCATGGCAGTAAGAATCCCCGGCACGCCGCCCGTGAAATAACGGTTCGTTTAATCAGGGAACTTGACAAGTAAAGGATAAAGGGTAAGATGGACTTTGACCTGACCGAAGAACAGAAAATGCTCCAGACCACGCTGCACGATTTTGCAGAAAAAGAAGTAGCGCCGGCAGCCGCTCGCATAGATAAAACAGAGGAATTCCCCGCCGAAGAACTGCAAAAGATAGCCGGCCTGGGTCTTTTCGGGCTGACCATCCCGGAGAAATACGGGGGCAGTGGCCGGGGGCTGGTGGATTTATGTATCGCCGTGGAGGAGCTGGCGCGGGCTTCCGCCGCCATAGATAATTACCTGCGTATCAGCCTGTCGCTGGCCATCGTTCCCGTCATGGAGTACGGGACGGAAGCGCAGAAAAAGAAATACCTGCCGCCCCATGCCAGTGGCGATAAGCTGGCGTGCTTTGCCCTTACCGAGGCCGGCGCCGGCAGCGACCCCGCCGGCATAGAAACCACCGCCGCCCGCCGCAAAGACGGCTATATTATTAACGGCAACAAGCTGTTTACCAGCATCGGCGATAAGGCGGAAATCGTGGTGGTCTTCGCCACTGTGGATAAATCCCTGAAGCACCGCGGCATCACCGCCTTCGTCATGGATAAGGATACCCCTGGTCTCTCGGTGGGCAAACACGAGGAGAAAATGGGCATGCACGGCCTGTCATCCGTTGAACTGGTTTTTCAGGACTGTTTTGTCCCCGGGGAGAACCGGCTCGGCAACGAAGGGCAGGGACTCCGGATTGCCCTGGATGCGCTGGATGTCAGTCGGGTCACTATCGGTGCCGAGGCCGTGGGCATTTCCCGGGCGGCTTACGAGGCCTCGCTGAATTATGCCAAAGAACGCTGGCAGTTCGGGCAGGCTATCGCCGGATTTCAATCGATTCAGTGGATGCTGGCCGATATGGCCACACAAATAGACGCCGCACGCCTGTTAACCTCCCGGGCGGCCTATTTTTATGACCGGGGTAGGTCTTTCATCAGGGAAGCGGCCATGGCCAAACTCTTTGCTTCGGAGGTCTCTAATTTCGTCACCGATAAAGCTCTCCAGATTCACGGGGGTTACGGATATACCAGTGACTATCCCGTGGAGCGCTATTTCCGCGACGCTAAAATAACCGAGATTTACGAAGGCACATCTGAAATAATGCGGATGACCATTGCCCGCAGCCTGTTGCGAGATGGGTAGGTCTAAGTAAGCAGGGCGCTCCCCAGTCGCTGTATCAGGGAAGGCTCGGCCCCCTGCGCTGTCAGGTAGTCACTGACGGAACCGTATTCCCGTTTCAGTGTCGAAAGAAACAGGGACATTGATTCCGGCGCGGCTTTCCAGAAAAAGTCCGGCAGCGGTATGACGTCCTTTGCCATTTCGGGGTCGTTATTGATACGCTCAAGAAGCTCTTCCATGTAGGGGGTCGATAGGGAATAGTCCTCGATAATGTCCTCGTCCCGTACGCCCAGGACGCTCAACAGAACGGCGGCCAGAATTCCCGTGCGGTCTTTGCCGATGGCGCAGTGGAACACCAGCGGATGATTCTCCGGTTCGGCGATGACTTCCAGCGCCCGCACTATTCGCCCGCCGAATTCACTCTTCCGCACCAGGTGCAGATAGAATTCTCCCATGTTAGTAATTTCCCGAAAGAGTCGTTCGTCCTCTTCCCGGTTGCCGCCGGTAATGAAGGAGATGTTGTGGTATTTAATACTGCCTCTGGAAAGCAGCCCGATTCCCTGCCGTTCCACTTCCATACTTGTCCTTAGGTCTAATACCGAGGTGAGTCCTATTTCTCCGGTAAGCCGTTCGAGGTCGCTCCCGGTCATGTTGCGGAACTCGCCGCTGCGGAAGAGACGCCGCCAGGCCACGGTATAGCCGTCTCGCGCCCGGTAACCGCCGAGGTCCCGGAAATTGATTACTTGCTCCAATTTGATATATCGTGAATATGGTTCTGTCATTGTTCCTTATGTTGTCATTCCCGCGCAGGCGGGAATCCAGACACTCTCCCCCCTCTGGATTCCGTATCAAGTACGGAATGACAATTCTATAGCGTTCTTAATAACAAAAGCATCAGACAAAACGTTAAAGTTATTGTCCTAGCTATTCACAAGACTGAAGAGTGGACGGGTGCCCTCGCCCGCGGAGTACTTATCGCCGGAAAAGACTTTATGGCCCATTTTTACCTTCCTGCCGACGAGTTCCATGGAGGCTTCCTTCGGGTCGATTCCTTCCAGGTTACCCATTATCCAGGGGCCGTCGTCAAGCTCCACCATGACGATGGTATAAGGGACTTCATCTTCGCGCCCTTCCGAGGCGACGAAAACAGTTGTAAAAGTCCTGATTTTGCCGCTGCCCTTAAGCTCGATAACATCCATATCCGGGCTGGCGCACTGCCGGCAGACCATCTTGGGCGGTATGGTAATAGCCCCACAGGACTGGCACTTCAATCCTAGGAGCTTGTTCTGCTTGAGGGCTTCGTTGTAATCTTTAAAAATCAGCTTGTGTTCCATGTTACCAGCCCCTTTCGAAAAGCATGTTGACCAGCGTACCGCCGTCCCCGCCGAGCGTATCCGTCATGCCGATTTTGGCATCGGGCACCTGACGCTCCGGTTCCACCTCTCCCCGGAGCTGCTTGACCACCTCGTAGACCTGCCCGGCTCCCGTAGCGCCGATGGGGTGTCCTTTTGACTTCAGACCGCCGGAGGGATTGATGGCCGTCTTCCCGCCGATATCCGCCTCGCCCTTCTCCCAGGCTTCTCCCGCCGTACCGTAATCGAAGAAGCCGAGGCTTTCGGCGGCAATCAGGCTGGCGATACTGAAACAGTCGTGAAGCTCGCAGAGGTCGATGTCCTGCGGCTTGACCCCGGCCATTTCGTAGGCTCGTTGCGAAGATATTTCGCGTGCCCTTATTCTCGGCAGGTAGTCGCTCTGGTTGCCGAGCGGGCCGCTGGAAGACTGTCCCGTGCCGGTAATGTAAACCGGTTTGCTCGTGAGCTTTCTGGCGACTTCTTCCGAGGCCAGCACCACGGCGGCGGCGCCGTCGGAGAACGGACAGCAGTCATGCAGGGTGAGCGGCGATGATACCATGAAGCTGCCGAGCACCTTCTCGACGGACATATCGGCGTTCTTGCCGAAGAACTGTGCCCTGGGGTTGACGCTGCCGTGTTTATAGGACTGTATGGAAACACGGGCCATTTGCTCCCGCAGCTTTTGTAGCGGTATTTTGTAGGTATCGGCGTAAAGGTGGGTCAGCATGGCGAAAACAGCCGGGAAGGTAATGCCGGCAGGATATTCATAACGGGCGTCGCTGAACATGGCGAAGGTGCGTGTCGCCAGGCCGGTGCCCATGGTGGCCGCCCTCTCCACGCCGCCCGCGAGCACTATATCGTAGTAGCCGGAGGCTACCCATATGAAGGCGTCTCTTATAGCCATGCTGGCCGAAGCGCAGGCGCCCTCGTAGCGGTTGGCGGGGACGTACAGGCAGCCGATGTTCTCCGCGGCGAAGGCCTGCACCATTCCCTGTCCCTCGGCGAAGTCACCCAGCACGTTGCCGACAAACAGGGCTTTGATATCTTTCGGTTTAAGGTTCGATTCCGTAATGGCTTCCATAGCGGCTTCGGCGAACAGTTCAACCTCCGTTTTTTCCTGCGGACCGCTAAATTTCGTCTCGCCTACGCCGACCACAGCTACTTTTTTCATACCAGACCTCCTGTCAGGGTTATAGATTGAGGAATTTCTATCGTGTACGGTTAATTATACGGGGTTGGGACCAATTCTTGCAAAATGGTGCCGTATAACTCATAATTGTAGCTGCTTATGGAGTAATTTTAATATCGGAGGAATAAATCACATGACGACTTTGAGTGAGTACAACAAATTTGGAGAAGAGCTTGAGAAATTATTGATATTGAGGACTTCTCCCCTCGCCGTAAAAATGCTGGAGAAGGAAGAAGATATCCCGGAGGGCGCCGTCAGGCCGAAGAAAGACCGCGGAATCCATATCGCCCAGTGCCAGGCCTTCGCCATGTCCCGTCGCCAGAAAGAGACCGTGGCCATGCTGAAGGAGGATAACTGGTGCTTTGCGGCGCTGATTGCCTACGGACTGGTGGATAAGCCGGACGACCCCGAATTTCAGCGGTTCCTGGCTTTCCCCACTTTCCCGAGAGACAAATACATCGGCATTGTTTCTGCCCCCCTGAAGACGGCTAATTTCGAGCCGGATGTGGTAATTATCTATTCCAACACCTCCCAGCTGCGGAATATGCTGATGCCGACGCATTTTATCGGCGAGGAGGCAGAGGTTAACTACCACTTCTTCCCACCGGCCTGCGCCTACCAGGTTGTTCCCGTCATGGAAAGCGGCCAGATGATGGTTACCCTTCCCGACCCCGGCGATTATACCCGGGCGCTGGCCGGAGAAGACGAGATTATCCTCTCCGTCCCGAAGGACAAAATAGGAACGCTGGTAGAGGGAGTCAGGCAAATGGAAGAGGGGGATTTCGGGTACGCCCGCGCCATCATGTATATGCAGAGCGATTTTCCCCACCCCCCGATGTACCAGACGTTCTTCAAGCGGTGGGGGCTATACGATAAGTAGACGGAAAAAGTTGGCGTTCATAGTGCCTGAATATTTTGTGAAGGAGGAAACACCATGTCGGTAGAAGAGAACAAGGCGATGGTTCGCCGCGTTATAGAAGAGGCAATTAATAAGGGGAACCTGGCGGTAATAGATGATATCATGGCCCCCAACTATGTCTACCATTTTCCCGGGATGAAAATTGAAGGTCCGGAGGGTTTCAGGCAGTTCGCCACCATGATGCGCAACGCTTTCCCCGACCTTAATGTTACTGTCGATGAAGTTATCGGCGAGGAGAACCTGGCGGCGGCCCGGGTGACGCTGCGGGGCACGTTAAAAGGCGAGTTCATGGGGCAGCCCCCGACCGGCAGGAAAATGGTATTTAAGGAGGCGGTTTTCGTCTACTTCGAAAGTGGCAAGGAAGTAGAAGCCTGGCCGTACGCGGACACTCGCGATATGTTTGCGCAGCTGGGTCTTAACCCTCCTTCATAGAAGGACTGGAGAGAGCCCTCTAACGCAGGCGGTTGACGGCCACGTAAATGCCCACCCCGATACCTAAAAGGTCGAAGATTATTCGGAACGGACTCCACGGGATACTCCCGAAGGTAAAAATATTCACCAGATAGGCTATCACTACGGCTAGGCTGCCCGTTATCGCCAGCCAGGGGCTTCTCTTTCGGTTTACCGAGAGACCGACTACCTCGCCGATGGCGTAGCCGACGCCCGCGGCCAGGAGCAGGTTGAGGAAAAAGAATGATAGGAAATTGTTGATGATACCCCACACCACCCCGATAGCGACGGCCATCACCAGCCCCGTACCCGCCGCCCTGAGATAGTATACCGAGGAGACGCGGTAAGTGGGCAGTTTGTAGAGTTTAGCGCACTCCCGGCACCTTGCCCCCACCGGTGTTTGCACCATGCATTTCGGGCATATCGGTTTGCCGCATTTGCCGCACCGCAGAGCCGTTTCTACATCCGGGTGCGCGGCGCATCTCGTTGTTTCCGGCTCGGTCATTCCTTTTTTTCCTTTTTGGGAACGTGTTTCCGGTGGACCCAGGCGGTTCTATCGCCGATATCGCGGTCGAAGAGAAGTCGATTTAAAAGCAGATGCCCCATCCCGATATTACTGGCCTCGGTAGCCGGCTGGGCGGTAAGTCGTTTGAGGACGAGAATCAGGAACATGGCTAGATAGGCCAGAATAACGGCGAGTTTCTCGTTGAAAAACCAGGTGGTCAATGACATCGAAGCGGCAGCGAAAAGTACCGGCAACGCCGAGCTACGCAAAATAAGTGTCACAAATACCACGATACCGATACCTATTACTGATGGCCACGGCGATAAGTCGTTCAATATCGGCATGATGATGACGATACCCAGGGATGTGGCGGCTCCTCTTCCACCGTGGAAGTGGAGAAAGACCGGCCAGTTATGCCCGGCGACCGCCGCCAGGCCGACCACGAGTTGCTGTCCGGCGTCCAGTCCCAGGCGCCAGGCTATCAATACCATCAGCATGCCCTTTAAAAAGTCGAAGATGCCTACCATCAGGCCGAGTTTCCGGGAGGTCGTCCGCCACAGGTTGCCGCCCCCCACCTGCTGGGTGCCGTTTTTCCTCAAGTCTATCCCGCGCGACTTTGCGGCAAGGTATGAGGATGGTATGGAGCCGACGAGGTAAGAGACTACAATCAATATAATCCAGGTAGTCATGAGACTCCTTAAAAGGGCAATTTTTTACATATTCGCTTGTTTCAATGCTTGTTCACCGGCCAGGGCGATGAGCCTTTCCACCGCTTCCGGCGGCACCTCCACCCCGCCGAGCATGACTTCGCTGCTGTCACCGATACCGTGATAATCGGTGCCTCCGGTGGCGATGAGTCCGTACTTTTCAGCCAGGTTGAGCATAGCTTCGGTTTGTTCGGCGGTGTTGTCCTTGTAATATGTCTCGACGCCGACCAATCCGACTGCTTTCAGCTTCTTTATCATGGCTTCCGGGTCGCTGACGGTAAAGGGGTGCGCCAGCACGGGCAGCCCATGAGATTGCAATATCAGTTCCACCGCTTCTTCCGGCGTCATCTTCTCGCGCGCGACGTAAGCCAGGCCGCCGTGTCCGATGTATTTATCAAAGGCCTCTTTGAACGCGGTGACATAGCCCTTTTCCAGCATTGCCCGGGCGATGTGCGGTCGCCCGATGGAGCCGTCGCCGGCTATTTTCTGCACCCGCTGCCAGTCGATATCCATGCCCAGAGCACCCAGCCTTTCCACCATTCCCCGCGCCCTTCTCTGACGTGAACTGCGGAACCTGTCCAGGGCTGACCCCAGTTCCCGGCTGGTATAGTCGATAAAGTATCCCAGGACATGCGCTTCGCCGTCGGCTAAATCGGTGCTAATTTCGACGCCGGGGATAAGTTTGAGTTCGGGGAATGCCTTAACGGCCTCCAGCGCCGGCGGAATCCCGTCCACGGTGTCGTGGTCAGTCAGGGCGATGACCTTCAATCCGAGCCCTGCCGCCTTGCCGACGATGGCTTCGGGACTGAACTTACCGTCGGAGGCAGTCGAGTGAATATGCAGGTCGACCTGGCTCACTGGGGTGCCGTCTCCCGCTGGATGCGCTTGATGCCGGTGGCTTTGCCGCTGGTTTCGTTTATTTCCACCAGAATAGCGTTGAGGGCCGGTTTCCCCTTGCCTACCGAGAGGTGATGGGGCATCTGGGTAAGGAAGCGCTGGATAACAGCTTCGGCATCATCGCCGATGACCGAATCCTCCGGTCCTGTCATGCCGATATCGGTAACGTAAGCGGTGCCCCCTGGCAGTATCCGAGTATCGATGGTGCCGACGTGGGTATGGGTGCCGAGCACGGCGCTGACGCGCCCGTCCAGGTAGCGCCCTAGGGCCACCTTCTCCGAGGTCGCCTCGGCGTGGAAGTCCACGATGATAACCTTCGGTATGGGGTCCAGTTCTTCCAGCAGCCTGTCCATGGTTCGGAAGGGACAGTCGAGGCTGTTCATGAAGACCCGGCCCATCAGATTAACCACCAGTGTCTTTCCCGCGCGCAGGTAGCCCCGCCCCGGCACCCCGGCGGGATAGTTCAGAGGACGCAGGATGGGCATATCGGCGTCGAGGTGGGGAATAATCTCTTTCTGTGCCCAGATATGATTGCCGGAGGTGAGCACGTCGATACCGTCGCCCAGCAACTCCCGCGAAGTGTCTACGGTCAGGCCGAAACCCCCGGCGGCATTCTCACCGTTGGCAATTACCAGTTTGATGCTGTACTGCTTGCGCAGGCCGCGTACGAACTGGTGTACGGCCTGCCGTCCCGGTCGGCCAACTATATCGCCTATGGCTAATATTTTCATCTTTGATTGAATGTCATTGCGAGCGAAGCGAAGCAATCTCTATCATGGGTTTCAAGAGATTGCTTCGTCGCTGTACTCCTCGCAACGACGGCCTTATTTATTTTGCGTAGTCGACAGCGCGGGTCTCCCTGATGACGGTGACCTTTATCTGCCCCGGGTAGTCCAGTGTCTCTTCCACCTTCTTCACGATGTCTCGCGCCAGTCTCATAGCCCCTAGGTCGTCGATTGTTTCCGGCTTGACCAGGATGCGTACTTCACGTCCGGCCTGAATGGCGAAGGACTTTTCGACTCCCTTAAAGCTGTCGGCAATATCCTCCAGGGCTTTGAGCCGTTTCAGGTAGCTTTCCAGCGATTCGCGCCGGGCGCCGGGTCGGGCGCTGCTGATGGCGTCGGCCGCCGAGGTGATGTAGCCCCAGATGCTGGTGTCGCTGGTCTCGAGATGGTGCTCGGCGACGCCTTGAAGTACCTCGGGCGATTTCTCCCACTGCTTGACGAGGTCGGCCCCGATGGCGGCATGGGTTCCTTCTACCTCGCGGTCAACGGCTTTACCGATATCGTGCAGCAGACCGGCCTTCTTGGCGGTAGTGACGTTAGCCCCCAGCTCTGCGGCAATCATGCCGGCCAGGTAAGCAACCTCCATGCTGTGTTCCAGGGCGTTCTGCCCGTAACTGGTGCGGAATTTGAGCCGGCCCAGCAGTTTGATAAGCTCGGGGTGGAGCTGGACTCCCTGCTGGAGAGCCGCCTGCTCGCCGGCATTCTGGATATCGGCGTTCACTTCCTCTTTAGCTTTGATGGCCATCTCTTCGATTCGAGCCGGATGAATCCGGCCGTCGAGGATGAGCCGGTTCAGGGCGACGCGCGCTATCTCCCGGCGCACGGGGTCGAAGCTGGATATCGTTACCGCCTCCGGCGTGTCGTCGATGATAAGGTCGACCCCGGTGGCCTGCTCCAGCGCCCGGATGTTACGTCCCTCCCGGCCGATGAGCCTCCCCTTCATTTCATCATTGGGGAGGGGGACTACCGAGACCGTGGTCTCCGCAACGATTTCCGAGGCGCTACGCTGTATGGCGGATGCCAGTATCTCCTGGGCTTTCTCGTTCGCCTCTTCTTTCAGTTTTAATTCCCACTGGTGAATGCGTCTGGAGGCTTCCTGCTGCATCTCTACCTCCATAGCGTCTAACAATGTCTGCTTGGCCTCCGTACTGGACATTCCGGAAATGAGCTCAAGCTGCTTTAACTGTTTGTCCTTGAGCTCTCCGAGCTGGCTCCGGGTCGTTTCAATTTCCTTTTCTTTGCCGGTGAGATTACGGTCACGCTGTTCGACGCCTTCCAGCTTGCGGTCCAGGGTCTCCTGCTTTTGATTAAGCCTGTTTTCCTGTTTTTGCAGTTCGGAGCGTCGCTCCCGGTAGTCGCTGTCAGCCGATGCTTTTATTCGTTTGGCTTCCTCCTGGGCTTCTTGCAGTATATCTTTGGATTCGTTCCTGGCTTCGCCTACCATCTTGGCAGCTTTTCTCTCGGCGATGCGCAGTTGACGGTTGAAGATGAGGCGACGGGAAAGAAAGGCCGCCATGCCGCCCAGGACTATGCCAATGATAAAAATGAAGAAGAGGGCAACTAATTCAATAGTGCCTAATACCATTCTTATTTCCCCCTTTCCTGGTTATTTATATATTATATTTATAACGTAAATTCTCTTTAAATTATTATTTGGGGATTCCGTCGCACTCTTTCCATACCCGCGCTACCGTCTCGTTGATGACATCATAGCCGAAGCCCCTCCGCCCCAGGTGTTCACCCAACCGGCGGCGAAATACCTGGTAATCGGACGGGGACAGGCGGCGGGCCTTCCTGAGGGCCGCCCGGTAAGCGCTGTCGCTATCATCGACTTCGCTGATTATCTGTTCTATAATATCGCCATCCAGTCCCTTACGTTGTAGCTCCAGCTTCGTCAGGCGACGACTTCGGGGGCTGAACGACTCGCGGTTGTCTTTCCAGAACCGTGCGAAAGCGTTATCATCCACCAGTCCCTGTTCCTTCAGCCTGTCGAGGGCCTTCTCGGTAGAAGCGCTGTCGAACCCGTGCTTCTTGAGTCTCTGGCGTATCTCGGCCTCGCTGCGCGGTCGGTAGCCGAGGTAGCGAATGGCTGCGTTCAGGCAGCGCTGGTAGCGGTCGACTCCCGTCAGCGTTTCCAACTGTTCGTCGGAAAGTTCCTGCTCGATTCTCAAACCTTCTTTTAACGCTACTTCAGCCAGCAGGCTAAAGGCGTACTTACCATCCAGGTAAACGTTTACCCGCTTTTCCCGGCTCTTTCCTGCCGTCAGTCTGGTTATTTTACTCATCAACTAACAACCCCGTTTAAAAACACAAAAGGCTGAAGCCTTTGCCTCAGCCCTGTTTTTACCATCTGCCTGATAAGGTCGGCTTATCCCTGTAAATGCCTTTTACTCTTCGTCAGGCGATGTGCCGTGGGTGGTGCCGGCTGAGGCTCTTATCCGCTCTTCAATTTCCTGGGCGAGTTCGGGATTTTCCGCCAGGTATTTCTTGGCACTTTCCCGGCCCTGCCCGAGGCGGATGTCACCGTAGGAGAAAAAGGCGCCGGCTTTACTTATCAGCCCCAGCTCCACACCAATATCAAGGAGGTTGCCCTCTTTGCTTATGCCGTGGTCGAACATAATGTCGAACTCGGCGCTGCGGAACGGAGGTGCAACCTTATTCTTAACTACCTTAGCTCTAACACGACTGCCTATTGCTTCTGTTCCCTGCTTGATGGTCTCGGCACGCCTCAGGTCTATCCTTGTCGAGCTGTAGAACTTCAGCGCTCTGCCCCCGGTGGTTACCTCCGGGTTACCGAAGACAATGCCAACCTTCTCTCGCAGCTGGTTGATAAATATCACCGCTGTCCCGGAACGGCCGATGGCGGCGGCGAGTTTCCTCAACGCCTGTGACATAAGGCGGGCCTGTAGACCCATCTGCGGGTCTCCCATATCCCCCTCGATTTCAGCCCGGGGAACCAGAGCGGCGACGCTATCAATAATTATCGCATCAACGGCGCTGCTCCTTACCAGCGCTTCGCAAATCTCCAGTGCCTGCTCGCCGGTATCCGGTTGTGAGATGAGCAGTTCGTCAACATTGACACCGCAGTTGGCTGCGTAAGAGGGGTCCATGGCATGCTCCGCATCGATATAGGCAACCGTACCTCCTCTTTTTTGTGCTTCGGCGATTATATGCTGGGCCAAGGTAGTTTTTCCGGATGACTCGGGTCCGAATATTTCCGTGATACGCCCTCTGGGTATCCCTCCGATACCCAGGGCTAGGTCTAGAGCCAGGGAGCCAGTAGGAATGGCTTCTATTGGCAGCAGTGTGACCGACTCACCCATCTTCATAATGGAGCCCTTGCCGAACCGCTTTTCTATCTGGCCAATAGCCAATTCCAGTGCTTTTTCTCTCTCCGTGGTCATCTCTCGCCTCACCCAGATAATAGCACAACAGTTTTACCAAAACAAGTGGCTGTGTCAGTTTCGGTCTTAATAAAACCTAAATAAATTTTTAGCAATCGGCTGGCGGTAGGGGTGTCCGCAATTGGTCTCATGCCCTGCTGTTTTACAATCCACCTCCTGCGCCCTCGTCCCTTGGAAGGAGGGAGAGAATTTATGGAGGCTGTCCGAAATTTGTCATTCCCGACCTTATCGGGAATCCAGGTCTTTAATAAGTTGGTTTGCATACTGGATTCCCGCCCCCGTATCAAGTACGGGGCAAGCTTCGCGGGAATGACAGAAAAAATTTGGAAGCAGATATCTTCTGACAGTCTTAAAAGCCCCGGGTGTGATGATTGGGGGGTAGACAAACGGGATAAGCTGTGATGATACCGGGCGGTCCGGGTGGGAATAGATATCAAAGAGGGGTGGGGGACGGGTTCAAACTAAAAGTGGTATAATTCGGGCTAAATGCATGAAGAAAGCGGGATGACATAATGTATGCTCTTTTAATTATACCGGCGCTGGCAATAATTTATTTCGGGCTGCTGTTCTGGTTTACGGACCGTAATGCCAGCCTGCTCCTGGATTTTAATAAGCTTAAAAAGGAGTCGTGGCGTATCGGGGAAAATTTTCTCTGGGGGAGCGCCACGTCGGCCTATCAGGTAGAAGGCAACTGCACAAACAATAACTGGTGTCAGTTCGAGTCCTCGGTTGATGCAAAAGGAAAGCCCAGAATCTCTAACGGCCAGAGGGCCGGAATCTGCTGCGACCACTGGAACCGCTATAAGAAAGATATTCAGCTTATGAAAGAGCTATCGTTGAACGCCTACCGCTTTTCGGTGGAGTGGAGCAAAATTGAGCCGAAGCAGGGCGAGTTCGACGAAGCGGCACTCGACCACTACGAGCAGGTCGTGGACGAACTGCTGGCGCAGGGAATCGAGCCGATGGTTACGCTGCACCACTTTACCAACCCCGTATGGTTCGAAGAACAGGGGGCCTTTCTCCAGGAAAATTCCCCGGAAATTTTTACCAGGTTTGCGGAGCATGTCGTCCGGCGTCTCGGCTCAAAGGTGCAGTTGTGGTGCACCATCAACGAGCCGTCATCCTATGCCCTGGCCGGATACTTTATGAGTATATTCCCTCCGGCCGAGAAAAACCTTCAAAAAGCCGCTACCGTACTGAAAAACATGCTGCGCGCCCATACGGCCGCGTATGCCTGCATCAAGAAAATCGACCCGCAGGCACAGGTGGGACTCGTTGTGGTTATGATAATCTACGAGCCGCCCAATCGCTGGAACCTGCTGGACGTCGTGTTCAACCGCCTACTCAAAAAGAACATGACCGATTCCCATTTCAAATACCTCACTGAAGGTCGTTTCAAATTCTCCATACCCGGCCTGGCCCGCGAATCTTATGATAGCGGTGTCCGGGATGCCTTTGACTTTATCGGCGTTAACTATTACATGCGCTTCTTATGGAAGTTGAGGCCCTTCGGTAAGCCGAGGCTGGATATAATAGAAAACGCCCCGCCGGAGAGGTTGACGGACATGGGGTGGGAAATTTACCCGGAGGGACTTTACCGGGTACTCAAGCTGGTAAGCAGCTATACTTCCAAGCCCATATACGTTACCGAGAACGGCATTGCCGATGACGGCGATAAGAAAAGGGCGAACTTCATCGAAGACCATTTACTCGTCCTGAACAAAGCCGTTGCCGGCGGTATGAATATCAAGGGATATTTTTACTGGTCGCTAATCGATAATTTCGAATGGGCGCACGGGTTCGAGAAGCGATTCGGACTTTATCACGTCGATTACGCCACGCAAAAGCGGACACTCCGCAAGGGGAGTCGTAAATACCCGGAGATAATTCGCCGGAGCCGCCGTTAAATCTCGGCAATCGGCGGCATGGCGCGCTTGTGGTCGGCGGTGGCTTTCATGGCCTCGATTTTACGTTTCAGGTCCTCCGGGGCGTCTCCGGTAAGGATATAGCGGTCGAGGGATTCGTAGCTGAAGCCCATCTCGGCCTCGTCGGTCTGGCCCTCCCACAGGCCCGCAGACGGCGGCTTATCGATGATTTCACCCGGGATTTTCAGGTAACGCGCCAGTTCGCTGACCTCCCCTTTGACCAGGTTCCCCAGCGGCAGGATATCCACTCCGCTATCGCCGTGCTTGGTGAAGTAGCCGACGGTGAGCTCGCTCCGGTTCCCGGAGCCGGCCACCATGTATCTTAATTGATTGGCGATGTAGTAGAGGGTGACCATTCGCAGTCTGGCTTTGAGATTGGCCCGGGCCAGATTACCGAGAGCCGGGTCTGGCTGATAGTCCGGTAATATCTGAATAATGGCGTCGAAAGCGCCATCCAGAGGCACCTGTACAGTCGGTATGTTAAACTGCCCGGCAAGGATTTCCGCGTGTGCTTTATCGGTATCGATGCTGCGGCAGGGCATAATCACGCCGAGGATATCCTCCGGGAAAGCCCGCTGGCAGAGTGCTCCCAGAACGGAAGAGTCAAGCCCGCCGCTTAAACCCAGCACCACGCCCCGGCACCCGGCGGCCTGTACTTTCTCCTTAATCCACGCTACCAGCTTGAGTACCCGCTGTTCCGTGTCCATCTTTTTCTCCTTTGCAGGGAAAAGTTATCAATAGTATACTGGCAAATAGATACACCGTCAAAAAGGGTTGTCATGCCAGCCGATATCGTTCTGAAAAATGCCAGCGTCATTACTATGGACAAAGCGCGGCTGTCAGCACACATGGTGGCTGTCTCCGGCGATAGCGTACTTGCAGTCGGCGATAACGACGAACTGGATGTGGTGGTAGGGACGAAGACGAAAGTAATCGACTGCCGGGGCAGGGCGGTGGCGCCCGGCTTCAACGATGCCCACCTCCACCTCTTTTCCCTCCTAAGGAAATTGTTAAGCATCGACCTCACTCCGGCGGCGGTCAGCTCCATCGCTGATATTAAAGAGGCGGTACGCCGCAAGGCGGAGAAAACCCCGCCCGGAAAGTGGATTACCGGCACCGACTATAATGAATTTTACCTGACGGAGGGGCGGTGCCCCACCCGAGGCGACTTGGATGAGGCCGCCCCGCGCCACCCGGTGGTGCTGGCGCACCGTTCTCTGCATGCCTGCGTGCTCAACAGCTTGGCGCTGGAACTGGCAGGTATTGGTGCGGAAACGCCGGAGCCGCCGGGGGCCCGAATCGAGCGCGACCTGACTACCGGCGAACCGAACGGCGTACTTATCGAGATGTTAAGCTACATCCGCAGTGAGGTAATGCCGCCTTTTTCCGATACGGAACTTGACGAAGCGTTCGAATTGGTTGACCGGCATTTCCTGGCCAACGGGATTACCTCTTTTCAGGAGGCGACATATAGAAACGACCGTAGCCGATGGCAGGTTGTCCGCAGATACAAAGAAGCGGATAAACTGCACAGCCGTATTTCCATGATGGCGGGACCGGAGACCCGCCGCGAGTTTCAGGAAGACGGCATGGTAACGGGGTCGGGCGATAACCGACTCCGACTGGGCGCCGTCAAGATAATGCTGGGAGAATCGGCGGGGCAAAGTGAGCTTACGCAGCCGGAACTCAACCGGCTGGTATTGGACTGTCATCAGTCCGGCTTTCAACTGGCTTTCCACGCCATTACCGAAGGCGCTATAGAATCCGCTATCGAAGCCCTGGAATATACGGGCGGTCGTTCTGCATTGACCGGAAGGCGGCACCGTATTGAGCACTGCAGCGAATGTCCTCCCCATCTCCTGGAGCGACTTCAAAGGCTGGGGGCGGTTATCGTTACCCACCCCTCGACTATCTATTACAACGGCGAGAGGTATCTGGCGACCGTAGACCCGAAACAGCTGCCGTGGCTTTACCGCATTAAATCACCGATGGAAAGCGGCGTGGTGGTCGCTGCCGCTTCGGATGCGCCGGTCGTGCCGGTTAATCCGCTGGCGGGTATCTACGGGGCGGTAACCCGTAAAGCAGAGTCGGGGCAGGTGCTCCTGCCGGAGGAGGCTGTTTCGCCGGAGCAGGCACTACGACTGTATACAGTCAATGCCGCATACGCCTCTTTCGAAGAGGATATTAAGGGGTCGATAGCGCCGGGGAAGCTGGCCGACCTCGTTGTTTTAAGCGGCGACCCCGCGCAAGTGCCGCCGGAGCGTATCAAGGATATTAAAGTGGAAATGACCATTATCGGCGGGAGGGTGGTCTGGGAGGGATAATCCCCTTGTCATTGCGAGCGAAGTGTGGCAATCTCAACAAGCGTAATATGAGATTGCTTCGTCGCTACTCTCCTCGCAATGACTATCTCTATTGTGGTTAGGTAGAGCCTATAGCCGTGGCGGTGGCGTACTCCTTCGAATGTGAAAGACTTACATCGATTTCTTTTATTCCCAGCCTCTCCGCTTCTTTTTTAGCCCGGCCGTTGAGCCTTATGCGCGGTTTGCCGCTGGGATGATAAAGCGTCTCTATTTCCCGCCAGGCAACGCCGCGGTTGCCCGTGCCCAGCGCCTTCATCACCGCTTCTTTGCTGGCGAAGCTGGCGGCCAGCGAATGAGCACGGTGGCCGTAGATATTCAGCTCCGCTTCGGTGTAGACGCGGCGCAGGAAACGGTCGCCGAAGCGTTCGATTACACGGCGGATTCGTTCTATTTCTATGATGTCGGTCCCGATATGGTGCTGCATTTTTTAATGCTCAATCTTGTTTTTGCTGGATTTCAACTCCTGGAGCAGCCCGGCGCACAGCTTTTTCAGGAGTCGTTGCGGCGGCTTGTCGAAGAAGGAGGTGTAAAGTGGAGTCAGGGACATTTCGCCCTGGATAACGGCCTGGATATCCGTACCTTCGGCCTCCGCCCCCACGAGCCTTTCCCGTATCATGCGATACTGCTTGACCGTACCCTCATTATCTTCCGTGATGGTGTTGATGTGGCTGGAACGGGCCAGGCGCGTGAGTTTGATGTCTGTTATTTTATCCAGTGGCAGGTCCGGCACGTTGAGGTTGAGGAAAACGCGGGGGAAATCCTCCGCTGCCAGTCGTTGCACCAGCGCGGCCGCTGCTTTCGCCCCGGCTTCCAGGCTGTCCCTGCCAGAGGAAAAAGATGCCGAAGATACCGACATCGCCGTCAGGCCGCGGGTATAGCCCTGCATGGCGGCCCCCACCGTCCCGGAAATATAAACGTCCTCCCCGTAGTTGGGGCCGGGATTGATGCCGGAAACTACCATGTCTATATCCGGTGCCAGTTTGCCGTGACCCAGTATCACGCAGTCGCTGGGGGTGCCGTCAACCTTGTAAGCGGCCACGTCCGGGAAGGGTGAGGCGTATTCCTGCACGTTCAGGGCCTCGAACAGGCTTACCGCCGTGCCGATGGCGCTCCTTTCGCCGTCCGGGGCCACTACGGTCACAAGGGCGATTTTCTTCAGTTCCCTCACCAGCACCCACAGGCTTTCCGCATTTATACCGTCGTCGTTGGTTACCAGTATATTCATGTCTTTTCCGTTTACGCTTGTAGTTTATCACAGCGTTGAAAGCAACGGCAAAAGAGAAGGGCGTAATGCCGGGGTTCGTTTGCCGAATGAGTGAATATATGGTATTATTTATTGGCCTATTTATTTAGTTCTTTGGTACGATATATTAATGCTAGTAGTCGCCTGCGTCAAACAGGTCCCGGATACTACCCAGGTCAAAGTCGACCCGGTTACCGGCATTCTCATCAGAGAGGGTGTACCCTTCATCATGAACCCCTACGATACCCACGCCCTTGAAGAAAGCCTCCGACTGAAAGACAAGTATGGATTTCGTGTCGCGGTAATCTCCATGGGCCCTCCCACTGCCGAAGTCACCCTGCGCAAAGCTCAGGCTTTAGGAGCCGATGATGCTGTACTGTTGAGCGACCGCGCCTTCGGCGGCGCCGATACTCTGGCTACCAGCATGGTCCTGGCCGAAGCTATCCGGAAACTGGCGCAACAGGAAGAACTGGCCGTCATTATGTGCGGGCGCCAGACCATCGACGGGGATACGGCCCAGGTAGGCCCCGGCATTGCTTCCCGCTTGGGATGTTCGCAGCTGACCCTGGTTGACCGTATCGAAGAAGTGGATGTAAAGAACAAACAGGTAAAGGTCAGGCGAAAGCTGGAGGGCCGGCATGAAATCGTAACAACGCCCCTGCCTGCCATGATTGCCGTACTGCGAGAAATTAACAAACCCCGCTATCCTACGGTACCGATGCGCCTGATGGCCGAGGATGCGGATATAGTGCTCTGGGATAATAAAGCGATGAACATAGACGAGCAGACTATCGGGCTTAAGGGGTCGGCGACGCAGGTACGGAAAATATTCTCGCCGGAGAGGACCAAGGGCCAGATACTGGGCGACGAAGCTGACAGGCCCGAGGATGTCGCTATGTCACTAATTGATAAAATGACGGAAAAGGACCTTCTGTCCTTTTAGATAAGGCTAGAGTTTTAATTGATGGAAGAGCCTAAGAAGATTAAGAGACCACGAGGCACGGTGCGACTTATCCCCGGCAAGTGCATCGCTTGCGGCGCTCGCTGTGAGAGTGAGTGTCCCAAGGGCGCCATCACCATGAACGAGAAGGGCGAGCCGATTATCGACCTGGAGCTATGTACCAGGTGCCGTCGGTGCGTCAAGGTTTGCCCGGCCGAGGCCATCGAGATTTTCTACACGCCGGAAGAGCAGAAGATACTTGATGAACTGGCGGCGCAGAAAGCTACGGCCAAACCCGAAGACGAACCGGAAGTCGAGGAAAAAGACCCCAGGCTGGAAAAAATCAAAGAATACAAAGGCGTCTGGGTCTTCATCGAGCACACCGAGGGCAAGCCGGCGGAGGTCTCTTGGGAACTGTTGGGCGTGGGCGCCGACCTCGCTAAAACGAGAGGCGTCGAACTGTGCTCGGTGTGTATCGGCGATAAAGTAGAGCACCTCTGCCAGGAAGCGTTTGCTTACGGCACCGGGAAGGTCTATCTGATTGACGACCCCGTCTTTCACTATTACCGCACGGAATCTTATTACAGGGCTTTTTGTCACCTGGTAGAGAAATATAAGCCGGAGATTGTACTCATCGGGGCTACCGGCCTGGGGAGGGATTTAGCCGGCGCCATCGCCACCAGGCTGCGAACCGGGCTCACGGCGGACTGCACCGGTCTGGCCATCGACGACGGGGGTTTCCTGTTGCAGACACGTCCCGCCTTCGGCGGCAACATTATGGCGACCATTTTGACGGAATATACGCGACCCCAGATGTCCACGGTACGACCCCACGTTATGCCCCTGCCGGAAAAGGATGCATCCCGTACCGGCGAAATTATCCGGGAGACCGTGCCCATCAAGGAAGAAGATATCGCCGCCAAGGTGTTGGAGGTAATCGAAGATACTAAACTGGACAGTGTGGACGTGGCGGCGGCTGATATCATCGTCTCCGGCGGACGGGGCATGTGCAATACGGAGAATTACAGCTTATTGCAGGAGCTTGCCGATGAGCTGGGTGGGGTGGTGGCCTGTTCCCGCGCCGCCGTGGAAGCCGGCTGGATGCCACTGGAAAGGCAGGTCGGCCAGACGGGCAAGACGGTCCGACCCAAGATTTATATCGCCTGCGGCATCAGCGGCGCCATCCAGCACCTGGTCGGTATGCAGGACTCGGATATTATTATCGCCATCAATCGCGATAAACAGGCGCCGATTTTTGAAGTGGCTACCTTCGGAATCGTTGGCGACCTTTTCCAGGTAGTACCGGCAATAATAAATTATGTCAGGGAGCTAAAAGCCAAAAAGGCGGGCGCAGCCGCTTAAAAAAGGTTGGTGTCATTCCCGTGAAAACGGGAATCCAGAGGGGAAAAGGGGTGGCTGGATTCTCGGGTCAAGCCCGAGAATGATATTGTTATATATTTTAGATAAGGAATAATATATTTTGACAGCTAATGTTATAGCGTTTATCGTTGTTTTTGCGGCGGCCATACTGTTCTTTATCTGGAGCTGCTGGAAACGTTTCGGCCTGGTAATGAAAGGCCGACCGGACAATCGATTTAATGCCATCCATAAACGCTTCTGGAATATGCTCTTTTACGCCTTCGGCCAGAGGCGGGTGGTCAGCAAGCCGTTCGGCATAAACCACTTCGTGCTTTTCTGGGCATTTATGGTGCTGTTAATCGCCAACGCCGAGTTCCTGCTCAATGGCCTCGCCCCCGGTGTTGTCGATTTGGCACTGCTTCCGGACGGAGCCTATTTTGCGCTGGCCTGTATTTTCGATATTGTTTCCGTTCTGGCTTTGCTTTCGGTAATTTTAGCCGTTATCCGCCGCTTTACTTTCCCGCCGCCCCACACAGAGGCCAGGAGCCGCGATGCCTTCATTATCCTCGGAATGGTGGGCGTCCTGATGATTGCCTTCTTCGGCATGCACGCCAGCGAAATCGCCCGCGGTACGGAGACGGCGGCATCCTATATGCCCATATCCAGCTTCGGGGCTGCTATTATTCCTTCGGCAGCTTCAGGCGGGGGAATTGAAACGGCGGCAAACGTTTTCTGGTGGATTCACGCGGTGGTCTTGCTGGCTTTTCTTAATTACCTGCCGTACAGCAAGCACATGCATGTCCTGGCGTCCATTCCCAACTGCTTCTTCAAGAGCCTGGAGAAAGTTAAGACACAGTCGCGTGAAGAGTTCGTCAAGGAAAATACCTTCGGGGTGGGGCAGATAGAGCAGTTTCCATGGAAGGGGCTATTCGATTCTTACGCCTGCACCGAGTGCGGGCGCTGCTCGGATAACTGCCCGGCCACTTTTACCGGCAAACCGCTGGAGCCCAGGCTGGTTCTCCATGATATCAAGGTCAACCTGCTAAAAAGCGGCGAAAAGAAGGGCGGGGTGGAATTACCGCTAATCGGCGGCGAGGGTGAGGGCAGCGTCTCCGAGGAGGTAATCTGGGAGTGCACTACCTGCGGCGCCTGCATGGAAGTCTGCCCGGTATTCATCGAGCACGTGCCTAGGATAGTCGACATGCGCCGCTACCTGGTGGAGACGAAGGCGAAGTTCCCGGAGGAGCTGCTGACACTGTTCGAAAATATGGAGCAGCGTAGCAACCCCTGGGGTATCGCCCCCGCCGAGCGCACCAAGTGGGCGGCTGATATTGATGTAAAGCCTTTCGAAGCTGGCAAGACCGAATACCTGTTCTATACCGGCTGCGCCGGCGCCTTAGACGCGCGAAACCGCCATACCACGTTGTCCGTAGCTAAAATCCTTGATGCGGGCGGCGTGTCCTGGGGTACCCTGGGGAGGGAGGAGTTGTGCTGCGGCGACAGCGTGCGCCGACTCGGCAACGAGTATGTCTTCGACAATATGGCCAGGGAAAATATCAAAATGTTTGCCGAGAAGGGTGTCAGGAAAATTATCACCCAGTGTCCGCATTGCTACAGCACCCTGAAGAACGATTATAAACAATACGGGGTCGACCTGGAGGTCGTTCATCATACGGAGTTCATCCGGAATCTTATTAAAGAGGGCAAGCTGAAGCTGAAGGCTTCCGGCGACCTGGGCAATGTGGTCTTTCATGATTCCTGCTATCTGGGAAGGTATAACCTCATCTATGATGCCCCGCGTCAGGTGGTAGCTGCGGCGACCGGCAAAGCGCCTACCGAGATGGAGCGTAACCGCGACAATGCGTTCTGCTGCGGCGCCGGGGGCGGACGCATGTGGATGGAAGAAAAAGAAGGCACGCTCATTAACGTGGCGCGTGTGGAAGAAGCCCTGGAAAAGAAACCGGATACCGTTTGTGTCTGCTGCCCCTACTGCATGACCATGTTCGATGATGGCCTGAAGGATAAAGAGGCAGATAACGTACAGGTGCTGGACCTGGCGGAAATCGTCGCGAGGGCGCTGCCGGATTAAATATTAACGACAGCATTATTTTATTGCTATACGTAGCTGGCGGGACTGGACTTATCTCCAGTCCCGTACTATAATTAGTTAGAGATAGAGCCGAAGTACTAGAACTACTGTACAATATGAAGTAAAGTTCATATCTCCTCGAAAACAAGAGCCGTTTAATAGGAATAAGAACCAGATGGAGCCTGGAACTTATTGAGATTTGTAAATTTACTTATCACCTGTCCTGCATCGGATTACTTATTTCCTACATCGGTTATTATGCGTATCATTGTGTCTGAATATCGAGATAACTAAGAAAGGAGTTGGGCTTGATGGTTAAGGAACTTCCAGTTGTTTACCTGCAAACAGCCAGCTGCAGCGGTTGCGCCGTCTCGCTGTTAAATTCGGCCAGTCCTACTATTAAGAACGTGCTCATAGACCAGATAGTCCCCGGAGTGCACATCAACCTCCGGTTTCACCCGGTGATTATGGCTGCCGCCGGGGAACTGGCTATCGAGGTGATGGAGGACACGGCCAAACAGAACAAAGGCGAGTATGTCCTGGTCGTCGATGGAGCCGTTCCAATGGCTACCGACGCCGTTTACGGGGCGGTCGGCGAGCGGGATGGCAAACCGGTTACCATGTTGCAGAGGGTGACGGAACTGGCACGGGACTCGCTGGCCGTTATTGCTCTGGGCACCTGCGCCTCCTTCGGCGGTATACCGGCGGCCAAACCCAATCCCACCAATGCCCAGCCGGTGAGTAAAGCCCTCGAATCCGAAGGCATTGATAAACCCCTGATTAATATACCCGGCTGCCCTCCCCACCCCGACTGGTTCGTGGGGACGGTAGCCAGTATTATTCTCAATGGCCTGCCCGCGGCCGATGACCTCGACGACTTGCTCCGGCCCAAGGCTTTCTATGGCAAGCTGGTTCACGAAAATTGCCCGCGCCGCGCCTATTTCGACGAAGGTAAATTCGCCAAGAAATTCGGCGACGAGGGCTGTCTCTATGAACTCGGCTGCAAAGGCCCCATAACCTATGCCGATTGTCCCTTGAGAAGGTGGAATAGCGGCACGAACTGGGTTATCGGCGCCGGAGCGCCGTGCAATGGCTGCACTCAGCCGGAATTCCCCGACCAGACGGCACCCTTCTACGAGAAACTCGTCGATGTTGACCTGCCTACTATCGGCGCTTACTGGGCCAACAAGGAGGAGAAGTAATGGGCAAAATAGTTATAGACCCCGTCACCAGAATTGAGGGCCACCTGAAAGTCGAATGCGTCGTCGAGAATGGGGAGGTCAAAGACGCCAGGACTACCGGCAACCTCTTCCGCGGATTTGAAATTATCCTGCGGGGGCGTGACCCGCGGGATGCCCAGGTAATTACCCAGCGTATCTGCGGCGTCTGCCCGCAGTCGCACGGCATTGCGGCCACGCTGAACCTCGATAGTGCTTTCGGCATTGCCGATAAGATACCGGATAACGGCCGGATAATACGCAACCTGATTCAAGGGGCGCATATCGCCCAGGACCATGTTTTCCATTTCTACCACCTCGCCGCCTTGGACTATGTGAATGTGGCCGACGTGGCCGCATATGAAGGTAACGATTCTCAACTTAATTCGGTCAAGGACTTCATCCAGCGCGGCGCGCTGGAACCGTTCCTGCCACGCTACGAAGGAGACTACCGCCTGCCCCCGGAAATCAACCAGCAGGGCGTAGCCCACTATGTCAAAGCGCTGGAGATACGGCGCGTCGGCCACGAGGCCGTGGCTATCTTCGGCGGCAAGATTCCACACAGCGTGGGGGTTGTCCCCGGCGGCGTGACCAGCGTGCCCACGGTCGATAACATCATGGCTTATATCTGGAAGATTAAAATACTGCAGGACTTCATTAATAACGTCTATATCCCCGATGTACTTGCGGTAGCCGGCGCTTATCTCGACTACGCGGAAATCGGCGTGGGCTGCAAGAACCTGCTGTCCTACGGAGGGTTCGACCTCGAAGGCAGCAGCCCGGACTATGCCTCGCGGAACAGGCTCTTCAAGCAGGGGACCGTCTCCGCCGACCTCAAGCCCGGCGAGCTGGACACGGATAAGATAGCCGAGTACGTGAAGCACTCCTGGTACGAAGACGCGACCTCGGGACGGCACCCGTCGCAGGGAGAGACCAAACCCCAGTACGGCAAGAAGGATGCCTATTCCTGGACGAAAGCCCCGCGCTACGACGGTAAGGTCTACGAGGTCGGCCCGCTGGCGAGAATGGCCGTTTCCTATGCCAGGGGCGAGCCGACCGTAAAAGAGATGGTAAACGGGGCTTTGAGCCAGCTAAAAGCGTCACCGTCGGTGCTGTTCTCCGTGCTGGGTCGTCACCTGGCGCGGGCGCTCTCCGCCAAATTTATCGCCGATTCGCTGGAAGGCTGGGCGCTGCAGTTGAAACCCGGCGAGCCTGCCTATATTGAGTATGAAATGCCCGATGAAGCTATGGGCATGGGACTTACCGAGGCCGCCCGGGGCGCCCTGGGGCACTGGATAGAGATAAAAGATAAGAAAATCGCCAACTATCAGTGCGTCGTGCCCACCACTTGGAACGTAGGCCCGATGGATGATAAAGGTCAGCACGGACCTATCGAGCAGGCGCTTATCGGCACGAAGGTCAAGGACGAGAGTAATCCTTTTGAAATCTTGCGTATCATTCGCTCATTTGACCCCTGCCTGGCATGTTCCATCCACGTGGTGACACCTAAAGGTCGAGACCTTGGTCAGTTCAGGGTAGTGTAGCCTTTTAAGGAGGAGAGATGATTTTATCAGAGCAAAAGCCGTTTGAAGAAATCCTGGGCTATCTCGACGGGGAGAAGAGCGTCTTTATACTGGGCTGCAACGGCTGCGCGCAGTCGTCAGGAAGCGGCGGCCCCGTTCAGGTAGAAGAAATGAAGAAGAAGCTTGAAGAGGCCGGAAAGAAGGTAACCGGGACAAAGGTTATCGACTTTCTCTGTGAGAAGGCCCTGGTCAAGTCGGGCCTGCGGGGCAGAGTCGACCAGGTGGCGGCCGCCGATTCGATACTGGTAATGACCTGCGGTATCGGCATCCAGGCGGTAGCTGCCTCGGTGAACAAGGTCTGTCACCCGGCCTGCAATACTATTAACCTGGGAGGCAGCCGTGGGGAGTGGAGGGGCAGCGAGCGGTGCCAGGAGTGCGGCCAGTGTCTGCTGGACTATACCGGCGGTATCTGTCCCCTCACCGCCTGCACCAAGAGCCTGGTCAGCGGTGCCTGTGGCGGGGCATCCAACGGGAAGTGTGAACTTTCACCTGACCGCGATTGTGGCTGGGAGCTTATCTACAACCGTTTGAAAGCGAAAGGTCAGCTCGATAAACTGCTGGTGGACCTCAATGCGCTGGACCATAACAAGCTGATGCCGCGACCGGAAATGATGTCCACCTCGCGCTATGCCCTGGAGAATCTTGACCGGGAGGTGAAGGTAGAGTGAGCTTGCAATCGAAACTGGATGCGGGAAAGTTTGTCATAACCTGTGAGGTCGGCCCGCTGAAAGGGACCGACATTCACGAAGTCGAAGAAAATGCGGAGCTTCTCAAGGGTAAGGTGGATGCCGCCAACGTGACCGACCAGCAGAGTTCCGTCATGCGGCTGGGTTCTCTGGTAACCTCACACATACTGGTTCAGAAAGGACTGGAGCCCATCTTCCAAATGGTCTGCCGCGACCGCAACCGCATCGCTTTACAGTCCGACCTTTTAAGCGCCTGGGTGCTGGGCATCAAGAATGTCCTGGCGATTACCGGCGACCTGCCGCAGCTCGGCGACCACCCCGAAGCCAAGGCCGTTTACGACCTCGATTCCGTAACGTTGCTGCAGGCCATAAGCAAGTTGAACAGCGGCACCGATATCAACGGCAACGAGCTACAGGGTAAGCCGTCTTTCTTCCCCGGGGCGGTGGTGAAGGTGGAGTCGGATACGGAGGCCTCCATGGAGCTTCAGATTGCCAAGCTGGAGAGAAAGGCTGCCGCTGGAGCCAGGTTCATACAGACGCAGGCGGTCTACGACGCCGGTAGTTTCGCCAAGTTTATGAAGAGGGTGGAGAAATTAAACGTGCCCATTCTGGCCGGCGTTATCCCCCTGAAGTCCGTCGGCATGGCCAAATATATGAACAGGGGCGTCGCCGGTGTCTTCGTGCCAGGCGATTTGATTCAGAAGATGGCGGATGCTCCCAAGGAGGAACGGGAAAAGACCGGCATCCAGATTTGCGCCGACCTTATCAAGCAGATAAAACCCCTCTGCCAGGGGGTGCATATCATGGCCATCGGCTGGGAGAAGAAAGTGCCGGAAATTATAGAAGCAGCCGGACTTTAAGACTTTATACTTGGAAAAGAATGAATCCCCGGTGTTTGTTTTATAAGCATCGGGGATTTTTTGTTTTGGCTGATAACTAACTTCCACCCCATCCCCATTTGATATCTATTCCCACCCTAACCGCCCTCGCACCATTCTCGGCTTAGCCCGCAGATTTCCCCACTCAGTTTCCCCCTTTGAAAAAGGGGGATTAAGGGGGATAGGTTCACCATAAAAACGGGGGTGAGGTTAGCATGACTAATTAAGGCTCACGGCCTCTTAGATATACTATCAGCCACCGGGGGGGCAGGCCTCTGACTTAACGATGTTTAGTCTCTTAATATCCTTGCTATTGCACTTGGGGCAGGCGCGGTTTCTCTCCTCGGAAGGACCCTTCGGCGCCGGCATCTCGAACTCATGCCCGCATTCGCGGCACTTGTACTGCCACGCCGGTGGTCCGTAAGGGCGGACAGGACATGAATTTACGTCAGCTTTCTGTGTCTTCGTTTTACCCTGTCGCGCCATATTATCATTATACCATCATCGAATCTAAATTGCCTTTCTTCCTGCCAAACGGTATCATGATGGTATAATTATTTGGACAACCTTCATGAAAACGACCGATTTTGATTACTTTCTTCCCACCGGGCTTATCGCCCAGACTCCCATCGAACCGAGAGACCATTCCCGTCTTATGGTGCTGAATCGGCGGGGAGGTTCCGTGGAGCACCGGCGGTTTTTTGAGATTACCGATTACCTACGTGACGGCGATGTTCTGGTGTTCAATGACAGCCGCGTCATTCCCGCCCGACTCAAGGGCAGAAGGGTTGGCAGCGGCGGCAGGGTGGAGATATTGCTGCTGCGGCGTACGGAACGAAATATATGGGAGGCGCTGGTAAAACCCGCACGCCGACTTAACATAGGGGCGGAGGTGGAAATTAACGGCATGGGAATTTTGTCAGAGATTATCGGTGAAGGAGATGGCGGTATCAGGACAATAAAATTCTCCGATGAATCGCTCCTGTCGGCGGTGGGCGAAGTGCCGTTACCGCCGTACATACATACACCGCTGGAAAACCCGGAGCGATATCAGACCATCTATGCCCGGGTGGTCGGCAGCGTAGCCGCGCCGACGGCCGGCCTGCACTTCACACCGGAGCTGCTGGCTAAAATTGAGCAGAGGGGCATACGCTGTCTGTTTATTACCCTGCACGTGGGACTGGATACGTTCCGGCCGGTCGCTGAAGATGACCCCCGCCAGCATACTATCTATAAAGAATATGGAGTCATCGATAAAGAAGCCGCCGATGAGCTATTGCGGGCAAAACGCGAGGGACGCCGAATTATCTGTGTCGGCACCACCTCGGTAAGGCTTTTAGAGCAGGCGGCACGGGTCAGCCGGTCCGGAGACCTCCAGCCTTTTCAGGGCTGGGCGGACCTGTTTATACTGCCGGGTCACCGATTCCGCATGGTTGACGCGATGGTTACAAATTTCCACCTACCGAAGTCGACTCTGCTGATGCTGGTTACGGCCTTCGGCGGCAGTGAACTTATTGGAAAAGCGTATCAGGAGGCGATAGCGCAGAAGTACCGCTTTTATAGCTTCGGCGACGCGATGCTGGTTTTGTAACTTGAAACCTCCCGGGGCTCCGTAATATCTAATCCGCAATACATATGAATATAGGTTAAATCTTCGCTTGGGTATATCTTGATGCCAAGCCGAGCTACAAGCTCAGCCTTCTGCTGAAAAGTCGCCGTTTTTAGGTTTATATCTCTCAGCTTTTCCAAGGCTTTTATAGCTGCTGCCACCGTTTCCTGAGATTGTTTAGCCACTTGGGCGATGCTTTGAAGGCGGGCGATTTCGGCATCAGCCTTCTCAACAACAACTCTAAGTTCCCCTATTTTAATGGTGGCTTCACTTCTGTTGATAACAGGTTGGTCGCTGAGAAAGTCGTCCTGAATCCGGGATATCTTTCTCTCAGCTTCTTTCTTGTGGAATAGCTTCAGTCTTATTCTCTTCTGTATGCCGCCATCATTCTTTTCCATTCCCTTTAGCTGTGTTTCGACAAGGGCTGGACTTTCCAAAATGTGAACGACTTCATCCCAACCCATCTGGTCTAACCGTGAGACGCGCGTAAAACTCATTCCGCATCCCTTGGTACGACAGACATAGTAGGTGAGCCAGGAGCATTTTGAGTCACGGTGAAGTCTCATGATATTGCCACACCTCGGGCAAAATACTCTCGCCCGAAACAATGCCTGAATGCTTTTACCCGCTTTACCTCTGCCCTTCCCTCGCTCGCGAATGTTCTGGTTCGCCCGTCGCCACAGCTCGTCTGATACTAATACCGGGACCTCAAAATGTACCCAGTCATCTTCAGGTTTTGGTCGGCGGATAGTGCGCTTTACCTCAGCGGTAATATCTTTTAAAGGTCGTTCGGGATTTGTAATGTAACACGCTTTGTTATAGGCATGCTTTCCTGTATAGGCACGGTTCTTACAGATGAATCCGATTAGTGCAGGTGACCACTTTTCCGCATATCGGGGCTTGATACCTAATCGGTTAAGTTCGTAGGCTGCCCACCAATGGGAGCGGGTGAGGTCGCCAGCCCTGAATTCCGAATCCATCGCTATATTCCGCTTCTTTTGCCGCCTTGTCGATGATGCTGCCGAGGTGCTCTGTGGAGACAAGTCGCTCTCTCATTACATACCCTCCGTCTTGCGAAATAACAAGTCCATTATCGGTTTAATGCTTTCGGCGGTGTCCGGTGAGGAATTAACCTGCCACTCGATAACTGGATTGGCTCTTAATACAGCAGTTGAAGTCTTGCGGAACTTGGTAACGAGAACCGTATTTTGCTCACACCACCGGCTCAGAGCTTCATAGGCTACTTCATCTTTCTTGATTAGGCTGGGTAAATCCGGATAATTTTCATGTAAAGCTTCGATGATTAAGGTGTCAGTAACATCGAAAGTCCTCGAGAGTTGTTTAATCCCTTCCCAGATTTTTTCGGCTCCATGCACTTCAATCATGTTCTGGACACGTTTCTGTATCGCTTTATTGGGTGCCAGTTTGTTATCAGCGTTTACAATCTTCGAGATTTTCTGTAGCCAGGAGATAATGTCTCCAGGTTTTGCTGATTCCGTTGAAATCTGCAAATTCGTCATTTTGTTTACCACCTCCGACTTTCGGTAGGGACTGGAGATGCCACTTCTATTCATTTGGTGTTGAGCCTTCCTTTCCCTGTTTAACCAGCTTATCCGCCACGTGATGCATTACTTCTCCCAGGAAATGAACCCACTCTGGGGTCATTTCCTCCGGCATGTGATTCATTATCCATTCGGACAGGTTGCCGTCGAGAGTAATCCGGTCGGTCTGCTTATCAGCTGTATATTAGCCATGCAGGGGCTACCTTCAATCCATGCAGTTTTCGGCATCGTTTAGCTATGCAGGCAGGTCATTTAGGGGAACCCATATATCCTAGGGGATGGTCACCCCTGTCTAGCTCCATAATATCCCATTACAGTCCCTCCACGGTCACCCATGGGGTAATACCGGATAATGTAAAGACGCTTGTATTCTCAGGCTGCATCAACATTAATCGAGCGTATAGGTAGATTGGTTGAATAGTATAGGTTGAATTGAATAGTGTAGGTTGAATTGAATAGATGGTTGGGACTTACCAGCCGTAGGTGAAGTGAATCATTCTCCGAAAGTAATTAAGAGATGAAAAGAGTAACTAGCGATAGAGCCTGACCTAAGCATTGGTTGGTGTATACTCGCTAGTATAACTCCTGATGCTTGAATCTGTGTCCTATGTTTTCGCCTACCTTCATAAACAGGTCTTTGATATGGTCATCCATTGTGAAATAAAAGACTTGCCAGCCGTTTTGAACGATTCGAAGTATCTGGTCTATAAGATTTGTCCGACGAGGCCAGTCAAAATGTTGAAATACGTTGTCCAAAATAAGAAAAGCCGTTTGCCCTTTCATCATAGTTGAGGAAAGCCCTATTCTCATCGCTTGGTAAAGGGCCTTATTTGTTTTTAATGTGTCCTTCTATGCCAGTCACCTTAAGCCTAATGAGGAATACCTCGTGGTCGGGCTGAACGCCTTCTCCACCACAGGAAGTATACAAGCAACCCGATTATCACTATCACAGCGGCAATCAGACCTCCAGTTAGCCACCAATTAGTTGGTGCTACTGGTGCTATCACGGGTGCTGTTACTACTGGCTCTGGTGGTGTTGGAGTTGGCGTTGGTGCTGGCGCCGGTACCGGTGTTGATGTCGGCTTTGGCGCTGGTATTGGAGTTGGCACCGGTACTGGTGCTGATGCTGGGGTGACAATAGTAAGAATGACAAAAAGAGTGAAATGGCTGGTCTTACCGCTGATGGTATGGGTCACCGGGTCAACCACGATATCCGAAAGCGTCTCCCATTGTCCGGTTGCCTTGTTGTAGAAGGCGAGGACGAGATCCTCCTCATTAACACCTGCCGGTATCTTGGTCGGGTCATAGGAGAATGTAACTGTTATTGGCGGGTCGAAAGTAGCTCCCTCAGGACCGAAATCATAGGCAAGGCTGATAAAATTGGCCTCTGCGGGCGGTGCCGGTGGTTCTGTCATCTCCACAATGCTTATTTGGTTGAGAGGCTCCAGTGCCTGAGTCAGGCCTACTGTGCCCTCGGGAATTGTTAGCGTGGTCCGACTATCCTCAGAAGTAATGCTCACTGTACTTGTGAAGCGACCTGCCGTGGTCACTATGCCACTGACATCGGTGGTGCCAGGAGGTGGCGATGTTGGTGGTGCTATACCCCAGCCTCCTACAGTTGGCGGCGGAAGTCCTTCAAGACTATAATTGATAGTAAACGATAAGCTGTCGCCTTGAATATCATTGCCAGTTTCAAAAGGCAACTTCCACAGCCAATCTAAAGTAACGGTATCACCCTTATTGAGCGGGGTTACCCAGATATACCCCGGTGAGTCATGGCTCGCTGGAAGTCCATAAATTGTCGTCGGCAGGCTTAGTAGGTTGGTGTTGGTCTGCAACCGATTACAAGAGATATTGAACAGCAAATAGTCCTGAAGCTCGCCGGGTTCGGAGGTATCACCCGTTTCCGACTCCGGGTTAGCGCCTTCAGCACTAACCACATCATCGCTTATCCAAATAATAACAAAACCACCAACGTTACCGGCATTATGCAGGGTGACTGTCTTGGTACCACTATCGCCAGGCATGATACCGCCTATATCCCAGCTACTGGCCCCTTCACCGCCCAGCTCCAGGTTTACAGAATTATCTTGAGCCTGAACTGCATCTGGTAAGAAGGCTGGCAGAGCCAGTACTATTATGACCACTAGAAACAGACTGGTATATTTAGTAATTCTAACGTTTCGCATTGTCTTCTTTACGCCATTATTAACCATGATTATTTATAGTTATAAGGCTCCTTTTTTTGATTATTACTATCAAGAAGGAAATTATTGATATCACGTTGTCTGAACCTTCGGTCACCCCGAGGCCCGATGCGGTATGTTTTTAATATCCCCTTATTACTCCAGCGTCTGATTGTATTTACATGAACATTAAGAAGTTCGGCTGTTTCGGCAGTGGTCAGCAGGGTATTAGAATCATTACGAACCGGTTTCTTCTTTACGGTGCTTTTACCTGTGAATATTTGCCTTACCCGCTCTCGAGTCAAACCCGACCTACGGGCAATTTCGGCGTAGCTCAGTCCGACCTGGTGTAAACCGATTAGTTCCTCACGTCTGGAAACGTTCATCTTCAGTCTGCTCCTTTTTAGTAGGAAGCGCAAGCTCGCCGACGATATGCTCATACATTAACCAGCCATCAAAAATGTAGTAGGTGTGACTTTCAGGCTCAACTTTAAGAAGTATCGGTTTTAGCGAATTGTTGGCGATATTAACCAATGCTTCCAAAGAAGAAACAGGAATAATGTTGGCCCCGTTCTTAATTGGCGGGAAGTCAGATACCTCAGAAATAAGCTCCCCATATTTCTTCCTGTTTCTCTTAAGTTCTCTTTCCAGGAAAGACAATTCTGGTCTTCTCCACCAAAAAAGACCAGCCAAAGCACAGAAAACCGAAAAACTTGCGGCTAATCCGATTAAAGAGGAATTTCTTAAATTGTAATAAACCAGATTCAGTTCAGTGACCTCTTTGGTGATTGCCCCTTTTTTATTTAAGACTAGCTTTTCCGCTTCCTCCTCAACAACTCCCCACTCCATCTTCTCGCCAATTTTCCCTTTTAACTGGTAGTCAATGTCTTCATCTATGGAGCCGTGGTCTGTCTGGGCGATAGTATGGACCCGGGCAAAAATAGTCACTTCTTGCTCTTTCGCTCCTCGGCCGCCTATCTCTGCGTCAATACCCTCAGCCATCGCCCTTAGTTTCTCAATATCTAAAGGAAGATTGATGGTAAATTTACCCTCCTTCTCTGTTAGAGGTACAAGGGTAAAGGACTTCTTCCACCTCCCCGGTTCCGCCACCTCCATTTTAATGGTTACCTCTTCTGTTCTAATAGCCGGAGCATCACAGTAAAACTGGTAATTAAAGCCAATATCCATTGATTCAACAAGGTCGGTGAAAAGGGGGAAATTCGGGTCTATGACTACTGGCATTGGTAAGTCAGGACTCCTTTCCAGAGATACACGCCCGAAGAGTTCGTTTTCTTTTAGCCACACTTTATAGCCAAAAGCGCCTTGACGAACATCATCCCCTCCGGGGAAACCCCGCTCAATTTTACCAAATCCATCCTCTTCCCACTTGAGAGTAGAGGAACTTAGCTCGCCTTCAAGAACAGCCTCAAAAGCTCCGCTTTCAGTTGGAACCTCAGCTATTATTCTTAACAGATAGCTGCCACCTCCTCTCCCACCCGACGTACCACTGATATTGTCACTGATAGTATCACCAAGCTCTAAAATCCTGTCCAGGTCCAGGGGAAAAGAAATGATAGGGCCACCCGTGGCCTTTATGGGGATTTCTTTCTGCCAGTTCCCATTTCTTTCCACCAGAACTGCTTTCATCTCCGCTTCCCTTACTTCAGCTCCTGAGTAGGCGAAGAGAATTTCCATGTGGTCTATAATCTCGGGAAACAAAACCGGATTTGGTTGAGCGTATTGGCTGGAAAAAAGGCCCACAGTTGAGTAACCCTTGTAGTTGAACGCACCCTGGTGGCCATAATTTACCAGTGTTACCGTGCTGGTCTTTTCCGGCGGAACAAAAGCTACAGCGACTACGCCTATCAAGGAACAAACGAGTATAATCCCGACTAATATTAAGCCAGCCTTAATCATAGTATTAACCATAGCTGTATTAACCATAGCTTTAACCATAGCTCAACATCTCTTTCATATATTTTGCCCTCCGGGCAGCTCTGGGTTTGGAGGCAAATATCATTAAAAATACGAAGGTCACTATCGTTATGGGTAAAATCCAGGCCGCCGCCGCTATCAGCGGGGCCAACTGAGAGTTCCAGGCAAAGAGCCGGTACAGGGTCCCTTGAGGAAGGAGAGGGAAAAAGCACCCGGTCTTGATGACGGCCTCCCCGGAATCCCCGCTTATCTCGATTTCTTCAGTCGTCCCGGGGTCAAGCCGTAAATAAGTCTCCGAGAAGCTGACCGTTTCATCTTCCGAGACAAGGCAGATTAACAGCGGGAATTTGCCCTTGTTTTGCATGACTCTTTGAGAAGCATACGTAGGTCCGGCTGCCTCCTCACTCTTTTCGGCGAAAGACGCCAGGGTCCTTTGCTGGGTTTGCCCCGCCATCATCCCCCACAGAACGCCAATGAGCACCAGGCCGCCCAGAAGAGAGAGGTAGACCGGGAGCCGGCCGGGCTTTTTCCTGAATTCCGGCCTTCTCCGCCGGATACGCTTCGGCCAGAAAAGACTCCGCAGTTCCATGGCGATAACGATAAAGGCCGGCAGGCCGAGCAATAAACCGAAGCCATAGGGGGTCTTGATAAAGCTGGTAATATAGCCGATATAAGGCAGGTCGAAGACCACCCTGCCTTTTAGATTCTCCGGCTTGACCGCCTCGGCATCGGGTTCTTCGTTGGCGTCCCCCTTGGTGACGAAGCCGAAGCCTTCCTCGGTATCAACTATCTCGACCACCCGGTGGCAGACGGGGGTGTCCATGCCTTCCACCTTGAAGCCGATGACGTCCCCGACCTGTACATCCCCGGGGTCTAATTTTTCCATGGCAATCAGGGCCCCCGTTTGGATGGCCGGCTCCATGCTGCCGCTCAATACATGGTCAAGGCTCACACCGAGGAGTGAAGGCGCCACGAGCACCGCCAGAAGCAGCGCAATACAGATTGCCATGACCAGATTGGCCAGAGTACTTATTACCTTTTTCATTGTCTCCCCGTTATAATCTTTGCTCCCTGGTTTCGCCGTCTTGTGTCAATATCTCAACCTTACTTTTCCTACCTCATCCGGGTTAAGGAAAGGGCCCGGATTGGAGCAACCCGGGCCCCGTCTTTTTCTGGTTGCCGCCTCAGTGAGAGGCAGCCGGGTTTTTACTGACCAGCATCCTGGTTCAGGGTGAAGTGGACCTCAAGCTCCAGGGTATCTCCCTGGAAGTCGTTGTCATCGAGGTCGTCCTGAATCCACCGGAGCGACATCGTGAAGGCGCTTCCGAAACTACCATCTAATGGAATAGACAAATCGTCCAGGCCGTTGGGATCTACCGGGTCGTCCGGGTCGTAGGTCATGTCGTTCAGGGTCAGAACACCGTCTCCATCGGCATCATTGAGCCAATATGCAAGCAGAAGACTGGAGTTATACGTCATGCTTACAATCTCAATCTTTTTTGCCATCTCTGTTGCCGTGGAGTACGGGTCAGCATCCGACTCGACCACGCCGACACCTTCATCCAGGTAAATCGACGCCTGAATCTCCAGGTGGTCGGGAGTAGTGCTGCCGACATTCTTCAGGTAGACATTAGCCGTTACGGTATCGACATGATCGGCGCCTGCCCCCGGTACGATATCGGTCAACACCCAGGTCCCGGAGCAGCCATCATCCCACACATCTGGGTTGGCATCGTTCACCTTCAGGTCGAGTTCGCCGGCCGTGTAGGTATTGCCGGTGCTGGTCTCGGTGTCCTGGAAGTAGGCAAGGGCGCCAGCCCCGGTCAACCCTAAAGCCAGTATGATAGCCAGTATTGATACTATAAACTTTCTCACATCTTTTACCTCCTCTCCTGGAGGTTGGTAGGGCGGCTGAACCGCCCCGCCATCCTCTTACTGGTTAGGGTTGGTTAGTCCGCGTTCTGAAGCAGCTCAAAGAGCAGATCCAGTTGGAAGCTATCGCCCTGGATAATGTTGTCGTCAACACCGGGAATATCTGTCTGTATTCGCCACGCAAACTTGAACTGAAAGGTATCCCCCGGATTCATTGTTTCGTTGGATAGCTTTTCGTACACCGTACCGACAACAGGAGTATAGGTCTCCATTTGACCCATCCCAGTACCATTTTGTAGCAATTCCCCGGCGTCATCATAGTCGCCGTCATTGTTCAAGTCAACCTGGAACCTGATGTGCATATAGTCGTCTAGGTCACCATCAGTGGTACCGTCAGAGCCGTCAACAGAACCGTTGACCATGTCTTCCGGCTCGGTGATGCCGTTGTCACTATCAACGGAGCGGGTTAACTCCATGTCAAGGCTGCCGGGTATGGTACCGACATTCTTTATATTCCAATAGATGATACCACTGTCTCCAGGCTTTATTTTGGAAAAAACCACCTTACCATTGGCACCGTTGCCACCGGGTGTCACGTCCATTTCGGGATTAGTAGGGCCGGTATAACCCGATACGCCCTCTACGAAGAAATGTGCCCCAGGAGGACCGAGGTCCAGCGTGCCCGCGGTTAAGGTGTTGCCCGTGCTGGTCTCAGTATCGCTGAAGTAGGCGAACGCGCCGCCGCTAACCAGTCCGAGAACAATAACCATGGTCATTATTAAAAGTAGTATTTTTCGCATATTTCACTTCTCCTTACTGGTTAGGGTTGGACCTGGTCAAGACTGAACTCTACGTCAAACTCGACGCTGTCGCTCTGGATGATGTTGCCGACAGTTCCGGGAATAGTGAACGTCATCGTGATGGCGCCGGTGGCATTGGCATCAAGAGCACCCAGGATGATGTTGTTGCATTCCAGGTCATCAAGAGGAGTATCTGCTAGTACCGGGTCTCCACTAGCTTCATAGCTTACTGGCGCGCCGTTGTAGAGGATGGTAACCAGCACGTTGGCGCCAAGCTCGCCTCCATCATCGGGTCCACAGGAGCAATCAGGAACGTCGGCCTCGGGCTCAGTGCAGCCGTTGTCTTTGTTGACCACATTCTTGATGTGGAGGTCGGCAATGCCGTCAATGCTTCCGGCGTTCTTGATGCCGATGATGATTCCATCGGTGTCGCCCGGCTTCATTTTGTTGACCGTATCCTCTATGCCCAGCAGGACCGCTAAATCGTTTACGTTAGGCACGTTGGGGTCATCAACCCAGTCTGGGGTTCCAGGTAATGGGTCAGCATCAATTTTCAGGTCAAGCGTGCCGGCGGTGAAGGTATTGCCGGTGCTCGTTTCGGTGTCGCTGAAGTAGGCAAAGGCGCCGCCGCCAATCATGCCTGCTACCACGACCAGAGTCATCAGGGAAATTAGTATCTTTTTCACTTTTTTATTCTCCTTTTTTTCTTTTTATCTCTTCGGAACCATGGTGTAGCGGGGGGAGGGAGGGGGGAAATCCCCCCACCGCAACCATTTGGTCATTGTCACTTATGGTGCCTTAAACATCGGTGTCATCGTAGCTGATAGTGTTGGCCTCAAACAGGTAGCTCGCAGGGTTCCAGCCAGTCATCTGACCGGTTCCGAAGTCAGCATCCAGCACCAGCCATATCTTGGCTGCGACCAGGTCTTGGTTAAGGTCAACGCTAGTGCTTGGAATGTTGATGTTGCCTGAACCATCAGACGAGCCAGTGCCAAGCGAGATACTGCCAGCACCCGGCCACGGGTCGCCGGCGTAGTAGATGAGCTCGTAAGGGGCACTAGCCACTGGCGCTACGCCAGTGAAGCTGAAGTTAAAGGTCGGACCGGATGTGTTGTAGGTCAGCGTGCCACTAATGCCATCTGCTGGGATAGGATCCCAGGTGACCGGGTCCTTATTATCCAGAACCAGGGTTTGCGGTGATGGCACACCACCTAAAGGCCCGGTAGCGCCGCCGGTGGTTTGCTCGGCATAGAATTCAACGTTGAATGTCATGGTATCGCCCTGAGCCCAGTTGGTAATTTCACTCTCAGAGGCACCAGGCCATGCCATCAGGTGGTAGCTCTGCTTGACCTCCATTGTGGCACCGGGGGCAAGCACGCCAAGTTCTATCCAGTTGTCGGCTATCTCGCCAATCCTGTGATATTCAGACTCCGGGTAAATCGCCACTGAATTGACATAAAGGTCGTAGACGATGTAGGCCGACAGGTTGCATCGCTCGACATAGCCACTACCATCTGGGAGACCATTGGTATCGAACTGTCCGTTGCCTTCAACGTACTCCGGCTCCGAACTGCAAAAACCGCCGTAGGTGTCAGCTCCGCCGGTATTGACTATATCATATATTTTCTTCCAGACCTTGACATCGTTGTTGCCGACGTTCTTGATGAAAACTGTCGCTTCCCTGGTCTCACACGGCTTTACGTATTCGAAGGTGAAGAAACCGTCACCCATCCAAGGATTTTCAAAGATAGTGCCTCCATCATCGGATACCGCGATGTCAATGGTGCCGGCGCTGAAGGTGTTGCCCGTGCTGGTCTCGGTATCGGAGAAGTAGGCGAAGGCGCCGCCGCCAATCATACCAGCCACCACGACAAGAGTCATCAGGCTTAATAGTATCTTTTTCACTTTTTTGTTCTCCTTTTTGTCTCTTTGCCTCTCCGGTTTTGTTTTTTCACCCCACCGGTGAAATCTGGAGAGGTAAACCTTCCCGGTCTTTGCCGAGTGTCACTCAGCCTTTCCTGAGAGCCATCTTTTTATCATTGCCACCTCCCTTGTCATTATTTATGATAGTTACGAACTGTTGCGGACTCCCTGACTAATCTCAGGGGGTGGGCTGGAGGTCAAATTCGATGGAAAGCGCCAGCTCGTCGCCGTAAATCCGGTCGTCCGTAGTATCGGGTATATTCCAGTTAATGGTAATATAGCTGCTGATATTCGGGTCCAGCAGTAAATTCAGGTTATAGCTGCTGGCGATGCCGCTGATAACCAACGGGGTGGCGGCAGTGCCGTAGATATTCTCATCAAAGACGTCGGTCCAGCCGTCGCCACTGTAATCGACAAACAGGTGCACCATCAGGTAGTTTTCCAGTTGCTCCGTATCAAGGCTGGTAGGCTCATCATCCAGCTCATCCTGATTGGTTTCACCGATATACTGGGTATAGTCGATATTCACCAGGTCCAGATATGCGGGCACCGTGCCGGTATTGGTCACCGTCCAGGTCCTGGTACCGCTGCTGCCGGCCCAGAGGTCAGCCAGGGAAAGCGTGCCGGAATCAGACTCCAAATCCCACACGCCCAACTGTAAGCTATTGTCGCTGGAGACCTCGCTGTCTTCGAAGTAGGCCAGGCTGCCGGTGCCGGCGATACTGAAAATCGCCATGATAATCATCAGGCTGAAAATTATTCTTTTCAAACTCCTGTCACCTCCTGCTTCTTCATATCACCCCGGTAGAACCTGCCCTGATAAAACATCGTTTCCTCACCTGCCAATGTTCTCATTAACCCTCTCCGGAGAAACAGTAGCCGACACCCCGGAACATGGATATGGTGCCGTTAGCCAGCTTCTGCCGGAGGCTGCGCATATAATAATGGAGAGTATCAACACTCACCTTCCTGTTTTCCCAGGCCCCACTGATAAGCTCGGGGTAGCCGAGCATTATGCCTTTGTTGTGTATCAGGCAGGAAGCAAGCCGATATTCCGTGGGGCTGAGTCCATCTGAGTCATCCTCGTCGTCGGTCAGGTAACTATCGATTCCCAGCCCGGGAGCACCTCCCGGTGAGTCATACCTCGGTTTGCGGCGCAATAGAGAGCGCACCCTGGCCACCAACTCAGCCAAGCTTGTTGGCTTCACCACATAGGCATCAGCCCCAAGCTCAAGCATCTCGGCTGCTTCCGACTCACTGCCGAGAACAATAATCGGCATATAGACTGCCTGTCGGACTCGCAAGCAGGAATCTTCTCCATTCACCATCGGTAAGTCCTTAGCCATAATAATCAGGTCAGGATAGGTTTCATATAACTTCTTCAGCCCATCGAGGGCTTCACTGGCTGCTGTTACCTTAAACCCTGCCCCTTCTAACGCGGCGACTATCCTTACCTGCAATACTTTGTCCTGCTCAATGACAAGAATGCGCGCCGCTTCAGTCATGGTACTCTCCTACTTAAGTACTAGCCAATATAGAATAAAGTACCATAAGGAGGTGGAAATTCTGGTGATAAAAGTGAACAAACAAGTAAAAATTGGTGAATATTTGGTGGATAATTGGTAACAAATTGACGAGAAAAATAAAGGGTAAGCAACTGCTTACCCTGACCTTGGAATGAGTGGAGTCCTGAAAAGGAGCTTCTAGATACGTCTGGCGAATCTGTAGCCTATACCCCGTTCAGTGAGCAGCATCTGTGGCTCCTCGGCGTCAGGCTCAAGTTTCTGCCGGAGGCGATATACGTATGTCTTCAAAAAGCTCGGGTCATTGGTGTATTCTGAGCCCCATACCTTTTCCAGAAGGGCATGATGGGTAACTATCCTACCCTCACTTCTTACCAGCTCCGAGAGCAGGTTATACTCAATGGGGGTCAGCTTGACTCGCTTGCCTGAGACCAGCACCTCGTGCGTACTGAAATCGATGGTTATCTCACTGCCTATGGAGAGCCACCGCTCCCGCTTGAAGCCAATTCCCTGGGTACGGCGAAGCAGTGCTCTTACCCTGGCTAAAAGCTCAATAGGGCTGAATGGTTTGGCAACATACTCGTCGGCCCCCATCTCCAGGCCCTTAGCTCTATCCAGGTCAGTTTCCCCTTCAGTGAGTATGATTAGAGGGACATCGGAGAACTGGCGAATTTTACTAATTAAGTCCAAAACGTTCATATCGGATAAAGAGGAATCTACCATAACCAAATCAGGCAGCTCAGTTTCTACCATTTCTATTCCCTTTGAGCTCTCGACGGCAGAGACAATAACAGCTTCCGGGTAGCGTACCTGCAGGCAAAAGGATAGGTCTCTAACGACCTGTTGGTTATTCTCAATTACCAGCACTTTAATCATTTTACCCTCCGTCCAAGACTCAGCCGCTAGTTTCTCCCAAGACAGGCAAAATTAACGGCGGAAAAACGGGGACTGCCGAACCCCGCCTTTTACACAACCCCAACAAGGAGTAACCCCGGGTAGAGGGAAGTGGTCAAATCCATTGTTAGACTGTTATTTGACATCTGGAACCCTGCTCCAGTATATTGGACACCTGTAACCGAGTTTGCTCCTACGATGAAAAAATCACCAATTACGTTCCTCAACCTCTCCCCTTTGTGACGTTTTTGTGATGTTCTTTTATTGCGAATAACCCATGAATCCTGTTAAAATAAAAGTAGGTGGTGGCTTACCCGCTATCGCTTTAATTCTCCTCTTGGAAAAGACCTGTTGTAGCAGGTCTTTTCATTATAAATGAGTGCAAATTAATTACTTATAAATAATCATTATCTAGTACTTTACCCACGTATGTATACGTATTTTTACATCTAGAATGGGGTATTGTCAAGCACCTTAAGCTAAAATTTATACGTGAAATTATAAAGTTTGTGTAAAGGTTATATAAATATTTCATTAAAGGCGGTTCATTGATAGATTCTTTGCTAAAAAAGAGATTGCTGACTATATATTCCGAGTATGTAAAGAGAAGGGCTTGTCATTACGCAGTCTGTCTGTAAATGCAGGACTTAGCCCTGGAACAGTTGGCGTAAGGAAATTCACTTTTCAAATGGTTCTATTAAAATAACGGATGCCGTTGGTATCTATGGTGAGGGCAGTTACTTCCCCGCCAATAGACGGCAGGAGAATGCTCATGCCATAAATTCTGCTAATAGTTCTAATCTGAAATCGAACATAGTCAGCCCTGCCTTGTAGAGACGGACGTGGAACGTTTATGCCGCGCTGGCGTAATGTTGCATTTAGGAGGCGCTCAAAGTCCTCCCACCATGCAGCGTAGAATAAATAATCGCCGTTTCTTACAATGGAGAAAGGGTCGTTGTGGTCAAAGCCACCCTGTACAATGGCTTCAGCAAGAGCGTGGTTTGCATTAAAAACGTATGGTGCAATGTTAAAGAGAGAACAAACCATCACGGACATACCACCACTTCATAATCAAATGCGAATCTAAGGATTGTTCCTCGAGATAAGCTCACCAAGCGATGAGAATCTCTTTTATTTCGCTTCCCTGATACTCGCCACCGACTTCAGGGTGGATGGCGGCATCGGTTTGAGGTTCGATGTAAACTAGGCCCCTGTCCGTGGTGTCGAAGGCGATAACAGCGTGCTGTCCCCTATCGAAGCAGAGCAACACAAAGGCACATCTCAGGCACTCAGCCTCAGCATTATTGTTGACTTCAGTGGCGAAGTGGCGGCACTCATATTGATTAAGGGCGAAATGGTTGCGGCTGGTGGGGTCTCTGAGAATAAAATCCCTGAGCTCTTGGAAGGTAGGGTTTTTAACTGCAATAGCTTGGTCGCCGGAGACGATAGGTTCCGCAGAGCTTGCATTTTTACTCCATGTTAGTAGTGCCGAAGGTTCGGTAACATCTACGCGGACTGTCTGGTATCGGGTTGCGTCGTTACTGTCGGCATAGGTAGAGTAAGGGGAGAGAAGTAATATAGCTATAAAAAGGAAAAATAGCTTCTTTTTCATCTTGGTTAAAGCGTATAGCTAGGATGCTAAATTAAGCATAAAAATTCACGGAAGACTTATAAACATTTGCTTACAATCCATGACGACAAAATGAACCACCTTATTCGGTGCTCCTAACATATTAACTAGAATTGGCTCTCATACCTATCACAAGACAACCGTATTTTCTCCCATTCGTATCACAATACAGTAATACAAAGAAAAGAGTTGGTAACTAAGCGTCTTCTTGTTGCCGCTTGGATGCTCTTGATATTCAGAACAGGGGAAGCCTACGTATTTTCACGTTGCACATAAACTTATTTAGTGATCTATTTCTTCTGGTGGTAGAATCTCAGGCGGGTATATTCGGCTACCTTGATACAGGCTCCCTTATTGAAAGGTATCCCCCTCTGACGGTATACCTCGGCGACCTCGGCTAGCCTCACGATGATGTTGTGCAGCAGGTCTTCCCTGTCCCACTGGTTGTCCAGTGTCCAGATGAAGTTTTTGGCAATCTTCGCCCATTCCCGCCAGGGTTCTGGCAGTCGGTCGTAGTCCAGGGCTTCGCTGTTGCCATCGGTGAGCTTGAAGTCCACCATGCCACCACAGGCTTTCAGGGCTTCTGCCAAATACGCTCCATCCACCCTTACCCTAACTTCCCCGCCCTCAATATCGGCTGGCATGGTGACTTCCCCTTTATCATCGGGACTTGACATCACGATACCGCCGTCAAGGGTAAGGTCTAGCGGATAGCTTTTACTATCCGCAAGGGCTTTTAGTGAAGCAATCGCCTTGCCAGCTTCAACGGTGTCAAGGTGAGCGGTTACGTTTGTCTCAGTCGGTATGAGCTTCTCGTAGTCAGGGAATTGTCCGTCAGCACCACGCCACTTATAGCGTATCGCTTCGGTGTCAAGAACCAAGCTCGTTCCGTCAAGACTATCACCGCTTTGCTCAAAGCTAAGTGCTACCCGTTGAGCTTTGCGTAAGGCATTGGCTATCCCCCCTAACTCGTCACGGTTTATCAGGGCTTGCCCCTCAACATCACAGTCAAGCACCACCACCGCCAGCCTGAAGCCGTCAGCACTTATCAGAGTGAGCTTACCCTCAACCGCTTTGAAGAGGATACATTGTAGAACTGGTCTATTATCCTCTTTAGCAGTAAAGGGCAATACCCTGCCAAGAGCTTCGGCAAGCTCCAAACCGCCGATATTGGGCTTTACTATGCGTTTCGGGCTTACTCTAACATCACAGAGGGTCATTGGCGTATTGTCGCCAATCCAAGCCATATCCTCTAAGTAACTGGTAGTACTTCCACAGACTACTTTCAGCCGTTTGCCGTTGCTATGCGTTTCGCTATCAGCATCGGAAGCTGGCACTACCTTGACGGTATTACTGCCAGCTAGAGCCTTAACGTAACCAGTAAAGCCTTTACGCC